>ERZ1673750.238-NODE-238-length-51931-cov-6.399356_pt1 | contig 51931 bp, 48 predicted proteins | sample MGYA00580203_ERZ1673750 | MGnify/ENA primary metagenome ERZ1673750 (study PRJEB41218, sample SAMN15661763) | gut metagenome | host: Homo sapiens | place: Canada: London | collected 2015-08-20/2019-03-30 | study: EMG produced TPA metagenomics assembly of... | reverse complement strand
CGTAGGCGGAATGGCGTACACGGTCAAGATAGAGATTTTTCACCGTGCGGTACAGCCATGCCCGTCTCTGATTTTCCCTGAGATGTTCCAGCAACTGGGAATTTATCAGCGCACGCAGGAATGCTTCCTGCACCAGATCGTCGGCAAGGCTTGCGTTCTGCGTCATTCCGCGGCACCATGCGGTCAGCTCCTTCTGATAGCTGTGATATAATTCTTCGATCATCGGTCTCCTCCCTGTTGTCCATTGGTGTACGTTTTCTCCTGTTGTCTGCCGGCAGCAGAGTCTGCATTTCTGAACGACTGTGTTTCTGTCTGGTAACCGTTCAGCCAGCCGAACTGTTACTCTGTCTGTTCAGATTTCCGGATGTTTTATCTGCTTTCATCTATATAACGTTTGAAAACCACAAAGTGTTGAAAAAAAACATTTTTTTCCATATTCCCTTGAATCGCCCGGCAACTGACCGTTTGCCGGATATATTTTTCCTCCGACTGTACGGACGCTCCTGCTGCCGGTGACTTTCTCTCAGTCAACCCCTTATGCCGCCTGATGCCTCCGGAAGCAGATTGTAGATTCCGGAAGTTCCGTTGGGAGACAGAAACATAGGAACAAAAAGCACAGGCACGACCACCGTCAGCACAAGGTACGGGCTTTTCATCCTGGCTGACAGGAAAAGCGTCACGCCGATCATTGCGAGCAGTACCAGATAAATGACTCCCAAATTGATCAGGGTTCCTTCCAGGAAAGTAAGGGGATACGGAACCGTGGTTCCGTTGATCTGCAGGGGAAGATTCCAGCCATCAGTTCCAAATGCTGCAAGAGGCAGACCGAAGGCAAGGAGCACATGGAGTGTGAACGCCAATACTCCGAAAAAAAGCGCAGCCAGAATTTTCGCCGTGGTCAGCTTGGTCTTCCCATATTTGCCGGACAAAATCAAAGTTTTCATCCTTTTCTCTCCTTTCTCCCTGCACCTCTTCACCAAAATGGTACAGGAAAAGATCTTCCAGGCTTGGTTCCACCGCACGGGCATCCGGCGCGGGTGCAGTATCCTCTACCATGCGTAAACGAACCTGATTTCCTTCGTGGTGCAAATTGACAACGCGAAGATTCCTGCTGTATCTGTCGGCTTCCCGGTCATCCACAAGCACCTCCCATACTTTTCCCCGGATACTGTCCGTGACTTCTTCCATCGATCCCTGAAGCAAAATTTTACCCTGTTTCATCATCAGGATCGTATCCGCAATGTAAGAAACATCCGAAACGATATGGGTGGACAGGATCACGATTTTGTCCCTGGCAAAGCCGGAGATAATATTTCGAAAACGTACCCGCTCTTTCGGATCCAGTCCTGCGGCATATAACCCAAATGAGCGTAATACTGTTCTCCCAGTTCCTGCATGGTCTTTCCATTCAGCCGGATGCTGCCGGAAGTTGGCTTCAAAACGCCGCAGATCATACGCATCAACGTGGTTTTTCCCGCTCCATTGGCGCCAAGCAGACCGTACACTCCGGGCTCCAAATGGACGCTCACCTGATCCACCGCCGCCTTTGTTCCATATTGTTTACACAAACGCTGTAATTGCAGTTCCATACAAACCCTCCTGTTCCTTATGATTCGATCAAACAGAAAAATGGATGATCTATGGTTATATCATAGATCACCCACCTTAGGTCTGACTTTTCCGTATCTTAATTTATCCTTAATTTCCAGGAAGGCGGATGGTAAATTCCGTACCCTCGCCCACTCTGCTCTTCACCGCGATTTCTCCGCCATGTAAAGAAACGATCTGTTTTGCGATCGCAAGTCCCAGGCCGCTGCCCTCGGGCTTTTCTTTTGTATTTGTCCCCCGATAGTACCGGGTAAACAATTTTGCCTGCTCTTCCTCGCTGATGCCTTTGCCATCATCCCGGACCGAAATACATACGCTGTTTCCCGTATCTTCCCAGACAGATACTGTTACTTTCGTGTCCGGCGGGTTATGCACAAGACCATTGATCACAAGATTGCCCACGGCACGCCGGAACAGCTCCGGATCAATGGCAGCAGATACATCCGCAGCATCACTTTCAAACGCTATCTCATGGTCGGAAAAAGCCGGGTCATTGACAATATCGATCACCAGCTCTTTCAGATAACGTTCCATCCTCACCTGCTGAAGATGGAACGGAAACGTGCCGGAATCCAGCTGCCAGGTCAGTTTCAGGTCATTGATCAGCTTTTCCGTGTGTTCTGCGTTTTTCAGGATCAGAGAACCATATTCCCGAACCGTCTGCGGTTCGCCCGCGGTCCCGTCCGCAAGCAGCTCCGCATATCCCTTGATCGGAGAAAGACGGCTTACCGTTTCCCCATTATAATACAGCACATGTTTTCCGACCGCATAGGGAAAGCCGATCAGATAATTCCATGTCCTGCCGGACTACTCAAAACTGTTCACAAAAACCGTATACCCGTTCTCATAACCATTTGTGCTCAGCGCCAGCAATTCAGAGACAGAGTAGCGCTCCGGGTAAATCTCCGGCTTACTTTGAGAGAAAACTTCCTGTCCGGATTCATCGATCACCTGAATCCACAGTCCGTATTCCTCCAGCCGCTCCAGTCCTATTTTCTCAATCTGAAGCGTACCCTCCTCATTCGCCATCCACAAAGAAAAATTGTCTGTAAATCGGTTTGGCCAGTCCGCCAGACTCAGTCCCTCAGGCTCAGGGATTGCAAAGAGATAATAAAACATGCCGATCCCGGCAGCCACCGCCTCATTTCCGGTGCCGATTTTAACAATCTTCTGAAATCCCTCGATTTTTAATGCCTTTTCGAGTAATTCCGAAATATCCGGCTCATCGTCAACAATCATGATCTTATATTCGTTCACTGTATCCCGTCCTTTCAAGCGTCTCAATCGCTTCCTGTTCCGCCCATTCTTCCGGTCAGACGTTTCTTTCGGAAATCACTGGGCGAACAATGTCTCAGCGCCTTAAAAGTGCGGTTGAACGCGCTCAGAGAGCTGAACCCTGAATTCATCGCCACATCCGTGATGCTCATTTCCTTGTTGTACAGCAATTCCTCTGCCCGCTTGACACGTTTGGAGTTCAGATATTCATAAAAGGTCATGTTCATATACTGCTTGAACACTCTGGTGAAATGGAACTTGGAAAATCCACTGACAGAAGCCACTTCTTCCAGGGTGAGATTCTCCATGTATTTCTGATTAATATAGGTACAAGCGCTCATCACCGCCTCGATATATTCCTGCTGTTTCGTATCCGACTGGTGCTTGTCCTTGTGCTCGTCGCTGTATACCTCAAAACGCCCAAGACCTACGTACATTTCAATCAGGCAGGCATAAATGGATGCCTCACGGAAAGTGCTGTTTCCGTCATATTCTTTGATGATCCGGTTTAATCTTTCTCTCAGATATTGATACAACTCTGTATTCTCCTGCTGTTTCAGAAAGATTGCCGGTGGCATCATAAAGAGAAGCGTCTCCATTTCCTTCAGATTGTACAGGAGCGCGGGATCAAACTGCAGAATCATACGCTCTCCCCGGGGAGGCGCCTGCAGCGCATGAATCACACCGGAGTTTATGATAATGATATCCCCGGTTTCCAGATCATACCACTGTTCTCCAATCCCGACCCGGTAAGTATCTTCCTCCGGCATAATAATCTCAATCCCTACATGCCAGTGCTCCGGATAATCCTCATAATCAACGTTGTGATACAGGCGAAGCCCGAGGGAATTTCCGTAATTGATGGTTTCATGCATTCCGTTTAGTATTTCAATCATCGCAAATATCGCTCCTCTGATTTTCCGTCACCCATCCACAGGCAGATTCCCCATCGGATAGAATGCGTTATTATTATATCCAATTCATAATTGTCCGTCAACAAGCGCCCTTCCCGACGGCTGTAAAAACAGAAAACAGCCCCGGGCAGTGGAGGTGTGTGTACCGGGACCATCTGCCTTTGGGCTGCTTTCGTCCGCCTTGGATTCTGTATGATACCCGCCTCTTTACAGCAGTTCGCTGAACAGATCTTTCACTGTCGGGTAGATTTTCGCAAATTTGCGGTATTTCTCTTCATATTTTGCCACCAGTTCCGGTTCCGGCTCGATAGTCTCAGTCACTTTCACGATCTTCGCCGCAGCATCCTCTACAGACGCAAATTCTCCGTTGGCAACCGCCGCCAGCATCGCTCCGCCCATCGCCGGGCCTTCCTCAGATTCAATGCTGTCCACTTTGATGTTCAGGATGTTGGCGATCATCTTCTTCCACAGCGGGCTCTTTGCTCCGCCGCCGCAGATCTTGGTGCGCTCGATCTGGATACCCAGAGCTTTCGCCACCTCGAAGGAATCACGGATTGCAAAGGCAACGCCTTCCAGAACCGCCTGGGTCATATCCGCACGGCTGGTGTCCATCGTCAGGCCGATAAAGGTTCCGCGGGCATTTGGATTGTTGTGTGGAGAACGCTCTCCCATCAGGTACGGCAGGAAGAACACGTTGTTCTCGCCAAGTTTCTCGATCTTCGCCTGCTCTGCGGAATAATCCTTCGTGCCGATGATCTCGTCCATCCACCATTTGTTGCAGGAAGCGGCGCTCAGCATGCATCCCATCAGATGATAATGTCCGTCTGCATGAGCAAATGCATGGAGGGCATTGTTGCTGTCCACACCGAAATTCTCGCTGGAGATAAAGATGGTTCCGCTGGTTCCCAGGGAAACATTGCACATTCCGTCGCCGACCGTTCCGGTTCCTACTGCAGCTGCAGCGTTGTCTCCTGCTCCGGCTACTACTTTACAGCTCTCCGGCAGTCCCAGCTCTGCTGCTACCTCCGGTTTCAGAGTTCCCACGACTTCATAGCTTTCATACAGTTTTGCCAGCTGCTCTTCTCTGATTCCGCAGATTTCCATCATCTCTTTGGACCAGCATTTATGCTCCACATCCAGCAGAAGCATTCCGGACGCATCGGAGTAATCGGTACAGAAAGATCCGGACAGCTTGTATGCCAGATAATCCTTCGGCAGCATGATCTTGCAGATCTTCGCAAAATTCTCTGGCTCGTTTTCCTTCACCCAGAGGATCTTCGGAGCGGTAAAACCTGCAAACGCAATATTTGCCGTATACTGGGACAGTTTGTCTTTTCCGATCTCATTGTTCAGGTAATCGGTCTGCTTCTGGGTACGGCCGTCGTTCCACAGGATCGCCGGACGAATCACATGGTCTTCGCTGTCCAGAATCACCAGTCCGTGCATCTGTCCGCCGAAGCTGATGCCTGCCACCTGAGACTTGTCAAAGCCTTCGGTCAGTTCCTTGATACCTTCTTTGCTCTGCTCCCACCAGTCTTCCGGTTTCTGCTCCGACCAGCCCGGATGCGGGAAAGAAAGCGGATATTCGCGGGATACAATATTCATGATTTTTCCGGAACCGTCCATTAACAGCAGTTTTACCGCTGAGGTCCCAAGGTCAACGCCGATATAGTACATATCAGAACTCCTTTCTATTCACACAGAAGAGGCGGATGCTGCCCTGGGGCAGGCAGTCCCTGCCGCAGATGCCGCATCCGCCCTGCTTTTCTTTTTATCTTTTCACAGAATTCCAGTCAGGACTTATGCCCACGGATTCTCTGTCGGGTAACGTACGCCCTTCGGCTGATTGTATCCGATGCTGTTTACATCAACACCCAGCATCTTGAATACTTCGAACATTTCTTTTCCGAAGTGTCCGAATGCTACGGCGCCGTGATGCGGATAGTTGCCCTCTACCAGAACGTGACGGTAGAATCTTCCCATCTCCGGAATTGCGAAAATACCAATGCCTCCGAAAGATTTAGTCGCTACCGGAAGAATCTCACCCTGCGCGATATAAGCAACCAGTTTTGCGTCGGATGTGCTCTGCAGACGGTAGAATGTGATGTCTCCAGGTACGATATCTCCTTCCAGAGTTCCCTGTGTTACCTCTTCCGGCAGATTTCTTGCCATGATGAACTGGTATTTCATCTCGCAGAAGGACAGTTTGCAGGACGGAGTGTTTCCGCAGTGGAAGCCCATGAATGTATCATTGAACTGATAATCATATTTTCCTTTGATCTCAGACTCATACATATCTCTCGGTACGGTATTGTTGATATCCAGCAGAGTAACTGCATCTTTGGATACAACGCTTCCGATAAACTCAGACAGTGCGCCGTAGATATCCACCTCACAGGATACCGGGATTCCTCTTCCGGTCAGACGGCTGTTGACATAGCACGGTACGAATCCGAACTGTGTCTGGAATGCCGGCCAGCATTTTCCTGCGATCGCAACGTATTTGCGGGAACCTTTGTGAGCCTCTACCCAGTCTAACAGAGTAATCTCGTACTGAGCCAGTTTCTCCAGGATTTCCGGCTTCTTGTTGCCTTCACCCAGTTCTCTTTCCATATCCTTTACAACTTCCGGAATACGCTCGTCGCCTGCATGGTTGTTGAATGCTTCGAACAGGTCAAGCTCGGAGTTTTCCTCGATCTCAACACCCAGGTTGTACAGCTGTTTGATCGGAGCGTTGCATGCCAGGAAGTCCTGCGGACGCGGTCCGAAGCTGATGATCTTCAGGTTGCGTACGCCTACGACTGCGCTTGCGATGGTCTTGAACTCTTTGATCATCTCTGCTACTTCCTGTGCGTTTCCAAGAGGATACTCAGGAATATATGCATGCAGGTTGCGCAGTTTCAGGTTGTAGCTTGCGTTCAGCATTCCGCAGTAAGCGTCTCCACGTCCGCCTACCAGGTTGTCGCCGGTTTCCTCAGCGGCAGCTACGATCATGCACGGTCCGTCGAAGTATTTTACCAGCAGAGTTTCTGCGGTCTCCGGTCCGAAGTTTCCAAGGTAAACAACCAGAGCGTCGCATCCTGCTTCGTTTACCTCAGCCAGAGCTTTCATCATATCTTTTTCGCTCTCTACTACGGTAGGACATTCGTAGATTTCTCCGTCGTATGCAGCTACGACAGCTTTTCTTCTGTTCTCGGACAGAGTCATCGGAAAGCAGTCACGGCTTACTGCAACGATTCCCAGTTTGATTTCAGGCATGTTGATCATGATTTCATTCCTCCATTGTTATGTATTTTTGATTGCATCGGGTTCCTTTTCGGATGTTCCCCGTTGGTTCCGGTCAGCGTACGCTCAGGTTCTCTCCCTGGATTCCTGCAACGCTTCCTTCAATGTTCGCCTCCGGATGGCTGAGCAGCCACTTGTTTCTCGCAAACAGCATCTCGTCTTCCTTCGTCGCTTTTGTGTACGGATCAAGGTCTGTGTTGGTTCCCTTCGGCAGTACGACCACTGCTTTGAAACCGGACTCCGCCACATTGCACGGTGCATAGTGGAGCGTTGTCGCATATACCTCGATCACAGTGCCTGCCGGAACAAGAAACGCTTCCATTTTGGAAGAATCATAGGTCTGCTCCGGTGTGATATCCTGCTCCTTTCCCAGGATCAGGATCATATCAGTCACCGCTACGTTGATCTCGCTGTCGCGGTGATATTCCACTGCATTCAGAAGATAGTTGTTTCCGTTGCAGTAGCCAATCTGGATCGGCATTCCTCCGAACAGGCTGTCAGAAATCTGCTTTGCGCTGCCGCAGGCTTCCAGATCTGCCTCTGATGCCACATATACCACGTCGTCCTTCGGGCACGGCGTTTTCTCCATCGCACGGATGATATCGCTGACATCAATGCCGGTGATCACCTTTCCGTATGGACGGAATGCTTCATCTGTCACTTTCAGAATCTGCATGGCAAGGACCTCCTTTTTATTTAGTTTATTGCTTGAACTAATTGTAGTTTAACACTTGTATTCTATGATGTCAACTTGTATTTTTTGATTTTTTTCGTTGCTTTCAGGCAATGGAACTCGGAATTTCAGGAGTAGCTTCTCCATTGCCCTGCCGGGCATTGTTTACGCGAGGTTAAGAAAAAACTTGTTTTTTCCTGCCCGTTTATGTTACACTTTATTATGTATTAAAGTTTTCACCGCAATTATGTAACTCGTCATTTTATTTCATTCACAGCCACAATTCTGTAAATGATTTCCTTCCGGATCCTGTGATCTTCCGGAAATTCCGCATAAACGGGCAGATACCCGAAAATTCTTTTCTGTAATTTTCATTAATTTTCTCAAAAACATTTTTTCCTTTCTGTGCTCTGCACAATTTTCCATGTTTTTGTTTCCGTTGACTGCTTTTCAGACATTTTTGGCTGTTCAGGAGGTGCTGATATGGCTCAATTCTTACTATTTGCAGGTGTCGTTACCGTTATCTGCATCCTGATGAACCGAATCGCCGAAAAGATCCCGGTTCCGTCCCTGATTTTTTTCCTGCTTCTTGGTATGTGTTTTGGTGTGGATGGGATCTTTCATATTCCATTTGACGATTACAGTCTTTCGGAAACCATCTGTTCCACCTGTCTCGTTTTCATTATGTTTTACGGAGGATTCGGAACCAATCTGAAAACCGCGCGCCCGGTGGCGGTTCCTTCTTTCTTACTTTCCTCCCTGGGCGTCATCCTTACCGCCGGTCTGGTCGGGGGATTTGTCCACTTTGTGTTTGGTCTGGAATGGCTGGAAAGTCTTCTGATCGGCTCCGTGATTTCTTCCACAGACGCCGCTTCCGTTTTCAATGTGCTCCGTTCCCGGAAACTGGCTCTGAAAAACCATACGGACTCTCTGCTGGAACTGGAATCCGGGTCCAACGATCCTGTCTCCTATATGCTGACGATCCTTCTGCTTTCCATGATCTCCGGCAGGGAAATATCCATTCCGCTGACGCTGTTTCTCCAGCTGACTCTGGGAATCGCCGGAGGTCTGCTCATCGGATGGATCGCTGTCCGGTGTATGACCAGATACAGCTTTCTCTCCTCTCCGGGCAGGACCATCTTTTTGTTCGCGATTGCTCTGATCGCCTATGCGCTTCCCTCGGTTCTGGGCGGAAACGGATATCTTGGCGTTTATTTCTGCGGAATCCTGATGGGGAATCATTATCTGCCGGAAAAACGGGCGATGGTCCACTTTTTTGACGTCCTGACAGAAATCTGCCAGATGGCGATCTTTTTCCTTCTGGGACTCCTGGTTACGCCTTCGCAGCTTCCTGACGTATTTATTCCCGCCCTTTCCATCATGGTCTTCCTGACTTTTATTGGGCGTCCTGCTGCTGTTTTCTGTATCCTGGCTCCCTTCCGTGCCTCCCTGGCACAGATGTCACTGGTCTCCTTTGCAGGTCTTCGAGGTGTCGCTTCCATAGTATTTTCCATCTACGTGGTGCTGGAAGGCGTGTCTTTACAGTATGATATCTTCAATCTTGTCTTTGTGATCGTTCTGCTGTCGCTGGCTTTTCAGGGAACGCTGCTTCCCTGGGCATCCGAAAAACTGAAAATGACCGATCCCAATGCGGACATCCTGAAAACCTTTAACGATTATCAGGCGGAATCCGATGTGTCCTTTATCAAACTTCATGTTACGGACAGTCATCCGTATTCCGAAAAGAAACTGAAGGATCTCCCTCTCCCCGGAGAGCTCCTGGTAGTTCTTCTGCTGAGGGAAAAGAAAACCATTCTTCCGTCGGGAGATACCATTCTCAGACCCGGAGACCTGTTGGTAATGGCAGCGCCGGAATTTGAAGACCGGAGAAATCTGACCCTGTATGAAACCAGTATCTCCAAAAATCATAAACTGAAAGGAAAATACCTGAAAGAACTGCCGAAGAACAAGAGTTATCTCATCGTCATGATCAAACGGGGCGAATCCACGATCATCCCCAACGGCGACACTCAGATCCTTGCAGGCGATGTCCTTGTATCCGCAAGATTATGATTGCATTTTCCGGATAGCTGTCATGTACTTTTTAAAAAGCCCTGACAGGAAACTGCGGCATCTCATCACCGCTGTTTTCCCTGCCAGGGCTTTTCTTTACAATGATCGCTTTCTTCTATTATTCTTCCCCATCCTGCGCCTCTGCCGGATCCGGCGTCGGTGTCTCCGTCGTATCGGTTCCGGACGTATCTGTGTCCGCTTCGCTGTTCACTTCACTCATCGGCGTGATGACGATATTTTCCACGCTTACTTCCGCTTTACGTGTGATAATATCCTCAATCTGCGCACGCTGTTCATCGCTGACCTGGGTCTGGGGCACAACCACATCCGCTGTCTCTCCCGTCAGATTCACCACCACATCCGAAAATCCCTGGGCTTCCAGCATCTGTTCCGCTGCCGTCTCCTTCTCCACAAGATCCGTCATTTCCACGAGACTCTGCACGGCGCTCTGCCGCTCTGCCTCAGACAGGTTTGTATTGTTGATGATCTCATTCAGGGCTTCTTTGTTCTGAGAACGGATCTGTTCCCGGTCGATCCTTGCCTGTGCCATGTATGTAGAAGCACCGGTCAGAACCGCCTCCCCCGGCGTCTCCGTGACAGTTCCGGCGTCCTCTGTCTGAGTGTCCCCGGAATTGCTCGCCGTCATATCTTCATCGGTGATATCATAATCCAGGCTTTCGATATCTTGCAGCACCTGACTGTTGTTGGTATCCACCGCACCGTCCGCCGCAGCGCTGTCCGTATCGGACAGTGTACTGTCCGCATAATTGATATATCCGGCAACGGCGATCATAACAGCAAGCGCTGTAATGATGATCTGGTTCTTTCGAAAAAGCTTTCTCTTCCCGGACGGTTTTTCCTCTGTGCCCTCCTCGATCCTTTCCTCTGGCGCCTCCTTCTGATTTTCCAGCTTTTCCACTAACTACCGCTCCTTTCCTTCATCTTCATCACTTTTATTTTATGGGCATCCACATCAAATAATGCCATTACCGCCTCCTGAATTTCCTGAATCACCACCGGATCGTCTCCTCCCTCGGCAACCACCAGAACCCCGCGCACTGCCGGATATTCTTCCGAAACCACATAGGGAATTTCCGCGCCGCTGCCGTCCCTTTCGTAAACAGTGGATTCTTCCTGAGAAGAAGAAACACTCTCGCTGGATTCCTCCCCGTTCTTTCGGATCTCCGAACTCTGGGAATCCGGCATATCCTTCTCCACAATCTTTCTGTTGGTAGATTCCAACGTCAGCGCCACCTGAACAGCGCCGACACCATTCACCTGGGACAGTGTATCCGCCAGTGCCTGCTCCATCACCTCTTCCTGGCTCTGGACACCCGAAACATCCTCCTGGTTTTCCGCCTCCACAGAAGGATCCTCTTCCCGGGAACCGGTCGGCCATAAGATCACAACCAGCAAAGCCAGCAGCAAAAACCAGACCACGATCTGTTCCTTCTTCAGCTTCCCAAAAGCCGCCTGAAATTTTTCTTTCATACCCTACTCCTGCAGCTTTACTATAATATGCGCTTCCGACACCTGATAGACCTCGGACAATTCTTTTTTCAGCTCCCTTTCTCTTTTTCCCGTCTCTTCCTCCTCCATCTCCATGCCCGCCGTCACCTCAATCCGCTCCACCAGAATCTCACCATCCGAACCGTCTCCGATGGAAACATCTACCTCCACCGGTTCCATCCCCTTTTCCTCAAGAAACACCCCAATCTGATTTTCAATCTCCCCCTCATAAGCCCCGTACAGCACTTCCTGCTGCATACCGTCGATCTGGATCTGACTCTCCTCCATTCCCTGGATCTCTTCCTCCAGTGTCAGCCTCCCAAGCATATCCTCCAGCTCACTCTCAAGATTTCCCAACGCCAGGATCGGCCTGCAAAGCACCACCACCATCACAAGTCCCAGGAAAAACTGCACATACTTCCGATATTTCGCCTCCGGCAAAATATTCAGGACCGCTGTCATCAAAATAAAAAACACCGCCACATCCCGAAGCCACCCGTAAATTCCGTCAAACACCTTGCTCCTCCCTCACGAAAAAGACCCTGCCAGGATTGCGATCGTCAGCAGAAACAGCATCTCCACCGTCAGCAGCACTTTCAGCAGAAGCCCATATCCTTTCCCCACCGTTGCCAGACAGTTACAGATCCTCTTGTCGCACACCGGCTGTGAAAAAGCTGCCAGTACCCGGTACGCCAACCCTGTCACCAGCAGCTCCAGAACCGGATACAGCCCCGCCAGCACCAGCACAAGGATCGCCGTCACTCCAAAGCAGTTCCGTATGAGCACCGCTGATCCGATCACCATTTCCGTCACCGCATTCACCGCGTTTCCCACACCCGGAATCGCGCCTGCCGTTCTCCCTAGAAGCGTCCTGCGGAAAGCGTCCAGCGCCGGTGCGATCAGGCTGCGGACGATCTGGAGCCCCACCAGGATTCCGAGAGACGTTTTCAGCGCCCACTCAATCCCGGTTTCCAGCAGTTCTGTCATATGAGAGAGAAATTCTTCCTTGCTCAAATGGTTGATCATCGCCAGCAGAACATAAATATGTGTCGCCGGAAGGATCACCGTGACCATCAGCCCTTCCACAACTCCGATGACAACCAGTACAATCTGATAAAACATCGCGGCAGTGGATGCCCCGTTTGCAGCGGCCACCGTCAGATAATAGGCGGGTGTCAGTACTTTCATAAATTCCACCAGACCCTGGATCGTCGCTGTCAGATTCTGACTCACTGACTGGAAAGCTCCCACCAGCAGCACAAACACCAGCAGATAAACCACATAAAAGCTTGTCTCCCACAGCTGCCCCTCAGAAAACAGTCCGGAAAGGTTGGACAGAAACGCACAGGCAAGTACAAGAACGATCAGCTGCACAAGAATCTTTTTCTGACCTTCCATGGTTCCCGTAAGGATCTTGCCGATCAATGCTCCCAGCGTATCCGCACTCAGGTCCTCCTCCCCGCTCATCAGCCGTTCCAGCATTTCCGTAAAGGAAAAATCCGTACTCTCCAGCAGCCCGTCCACCGCCTGTTCAATCTCCGCCAGATCCATTTCCGACAGCAGCTCCTGTTCCAGCTCTTCCTGTGTCTGGGCGGATGTTGAGGTCTGCGTCTGACTGTCTCTCTCCTGTGCTGCCTCCGTAGATGTCCCCGAAAGAATCAATAAGAAAAAAAAAGTGAGAAATGTCAAAAACAACACTCTCTTCTCGTATCTGCCCGTTCTTCCCGTTTCTTCCAAAAAGCCCCCTCCAGCCAGTGCCCTGTCTTTTTTCCTTTCTCTTTCTTTCATGCCAGAAAACCATAGACCGTGTCCAACAACGCCAGAAGCACCGGCATGCTCAGCGCAAGGATCGAAAGTTTGGAAAAAAGCTCGATCTGCCCGGCAATAGACGAATAGCCGGCATCCTTGCACAGCCCCGCTCCGAACTGTCCGATATAAGTAATCCCTATCATTTTCAGCAGCGTATTCAGATATGTAGTATCTACAGGCAAATACTCCTTCATCCGCTGCAGCATTTCCATCAGATAATTCAATTTACCGGAAGCTCCCAGCAGCAGGCAGATTCCTGTCGCAAGGCTGACATAGAGGGCATACTCCGGACGTACTTCCTTCAGGATTATGGCAAGCAAAAGCCCCGCCGTCCCGATCAATACAAACCGTATCACATCCATCTTATCCCTCCTACAAGGAAAACAGTCGCCTGATATTCTCGAACAGGTCATAGATATAGGGCAGTATCCAGAACAACACCACGATCAATCCCGCCAGACTGGTCAGAAACGCCTGTTCCTCCCGCCCGCTGTGCTTGAGCACCTGGCAGAGTACCGACACCAGAATCCCCACGGCTCCGATTTTGAAAATAATTCCTACCTCCACCCAAGTGTCCTCCTCTGTTAAGCCAGAAAAATCACAAGAAACAGACCGCCCATCACCCCAAGACTCTGATACAGCTTCTTCTGGGCAGGCAGCCCTTCTTTCAGTTCACTGATCTTCTGTGCCAGCGTCTCATCAAAGCTTTTCAGCGTGGACAGCTGCATCTCTTTGTCCAGATAACCAAGCATCGCTCCAAACTGCTTCCATTCCTCACGGTCATCTTTGGAAAGACGTGTCTCCTTCAGGTGACACTCTGTATTCCGCGCAAAGATCTCGGCAAAAGAATCCCCGTCGTACCGCTGCATATCCACCGAAAGATCCTGGAGAAAATCCCGGTAAGGGGCTTCCAGTTTGCCGCCGATTCGGTAAAAGGCTTCCGGCAGCGGTGTCCCTGCATAAGAGATCTCCCCTTTCAGAAGCCGCAGAATCTTCCTCAGCGAAAGAAGATCTTCCACCCTTCCGGACAACGCCTGGCTCTTGACAAATCCAAGTCCCGCACAGGAAACTGCGATCAGCGCCAGGGCTGCCGCCCGGATCATACCGTCACCTCCCTGTGATAGAGGGTGGTGCCCCTTCCGTCAAAAATCGCCTGGACACTGCCCGCGCTCGGAGTCCCCACCAGCACCACATACCGCTCAAACACATGCTCATCCACCAAACGCGAGAGCAGCGGCTTTTTCATCACGTCCTCCATGGAAGTTCCGTGTACCGTGGCAAGAATTTTGCACCCACAGTTGATCACCGCTTCCAGCGCACGGATGTCCTCGCTGGTGCCGATCTCGTCCACTGCCACCACCTCCGGCGACATAGAACGGATCAACATCATCATGCCTTCCGCTTTCGGACAGCAGTCCAGTACATCGGTGCGGATCCCCACATCGTTCTGTGCCACACCGAGATAACAGCCGGCAATCTCACTTCTCTCATCGACGACCCCCACCGTCAGTCCCGGCCGGTCCTTTGTACCGTCCGAAATCTGCCGGATGATATCCCGAAGCAGCGTCGTTTTCCCGCAGCGTGGCGCAGAGACGATCAGGGTATGGCAGAAACTCCCTTGTTTCATCAAATATGGTATCACTTTATCCGCACATCCTTTCTGCTGGTGCGCCACCCTCACGTTGATGCAGGAAATATGGCGGATCCCGCGGACTTTTTCATTTTCCAGCACTGCCTTCCCTGCTATGCCGACCCTGTGTCCTCCCTGCACCGTCAAAAATCCCTGACGGAGTTCTTCTTCATATGCATACAGTGAATAATTTCCTATGTATTCCATGGTTTCTCTGACATCCTCCGCCTGAATCTGATATCCCTTTTCCGCTTCTGTGGAAAGGGCTCCCTCTTCGGTAACAAAGAACTCTTCTCCGGCATAGACCAACAGCAGCGGACTGTGTACCCGCAGACGAATCTCGTAGATATTTGCCATGTCCAATGTGGCGCGCTCCATGATCCTGCGCACTTTTCCGGAGAAGAGCCGGATCAGTTCTTCATGTTCCAATATGCTCACCTCTTACTTCAATATATGGACACGCTGCTGTTTTTATGAGCATTTTCAGAACGGAGGAATATCAGACTGCCGTCAAAACATGAAAAGAGCGCGCCGGAACCTGCGTTTCTGCAGAATTCCGACGCGCTCCGAAGAACTATTATACCCACTGAATTTCTATCTCTTCCTGTTTTCCGGTCCACACCGCTCCCTGATACCCCGGCATAGGCTCAAACCAGCGGCAGAAACCTTCCTTTTTTTCCTTTCCAATGCTTTTCGGCAGGGCGGTTCCCAGCCACTTTGCATAGCTTTCTTCTTTGGTCCAGATCTGATAGAAGGCTTTTTGCCTGTCTGTTTCTTCTGTCCTTCTCAAAAGTTCTCTGTCCGCTTCCGTATAAAAACGATCCGCCATTCGGAAATAATCCGCCGCGGCACATTGCTGGATATCCAGCCCCAGAGGCTCATCACCGAATCCGCAGGCAGCCAGACAGCCGGAATGGCTGATGTTGAAATGAATCTCCGGATGACAGACAAGGAACGGCTTGCCCCAGGCATTCCGTTCTGTTGCAAGCTCTCTGTTCTTCTCTTCTTTGCAGTCCCACCGGACGCCGAACCACTGGCTGATTCCCTGTGCCAATAGCTCTTTTCCTGCGGCAGACAGCCATTTTGCCTGTTCTGTTTTGGTAAGCCCGCTCCAGCCTGTCCCTGCCTGTGTGATCAAAATCTTTATCATTGCGATTTCCCTTTTTCTTCGCTTTTTACTTTTTCGTTCTTCCTCAGCTCCGGCATAACCGTACAGAGCATGGTCACGAAACAAGCGGTACCACCGATGAAATTGGAGATGGGTTCCGCCAGAAAAACCCCCATCACTCCAAGCCCCCCGATCCTTGGCAGGGCTAGAGTCAACGGCACAACAATCACCACTTTGCGAAGCAGTGAGAAAAAGACCGCGAATTTTGCTTTTCCAAGGGCGGTAAAGGCATTCTGTCCCGCAAACTGCAGTGCCATCATAAAAAAGCCGAAGAAATACACATGCATTGCCGGAATTGCCGCTTCCATCAATTCCGGTTCCCGGTTGAAGATTCCGATAAAGAACCTAGGACACAGGAACATCATGCCCCAGATCACCATCGTATAAATGATACAGACAGCCGCCACAAACCAGATGCCCTGCCGTACTTTTTTATACTGTTTCTCACCATAGTTGAAACTGAGCACTGGAGAGGACCCGCTGGTCAGTCCGTTTGCCGGTGTCTGGGCGATCTCCCGGATAGAGTTCAGAATTGTCATGATACTGATATACAGATCCCCTCCGAACTGCTGCAGGGTAGCGTTGCACGCTACCTGCACCAGACTGTTGGTGAAAGACATCACAAAAGAAGACAGCCCCAGCGCCGTGATGTTTTTCACCCGTGTCGCGGAAAGCTTCATAGAACTCCTTTTCAGGCGCAGCACTGCCTGGCTGCCGGTGAGAAATTTTAATACCCACACGGCGGAACATGCCTGAGAGATCACCGTGGCAATGGCAGCGCCGCGCACCCCCAGATCAAACACAAAAATAAAGATCGGATCCAGGACAATATTGATGATCGCCCCAAGAAACACTGTCAGCATTCCGATCCTTGCAAATCCCTGGCTGTTAATATAAGGATTCATTCCCAGCGCGATCATCACCGGGATCGTGCCGAGGAGATAGATCGTCATATAATCTGCGGCATATTGATAAGTCACATCACTGGCCCCGAACAGATAGAGGATTGGTTTATGAAATACCAGCCCGACAGTCATCAGGACAACACCGGACACCAGCAGCATCGCAAAGGCATTTCCCATGATCCGTTCCGCTTCCTCCTCATCCCCGGCGCCCCGGGCAATCCCGCACAGAGGCGCCGCGCCGCCAAACAGATTGGTAAACGCAGTTACCATCATGATGATCGGAAAACAGAGGCCCAGTCCGCCCAGCGCCAGCTGTCCCACCTCGGGGATCATTCCTATATATATCCTGTCCACGATATTATATAGAAGATTCAAAAGCTGCGCCGCGACCATCGGTATCGCAACCTCCATAATATTTCTTTTTACACTTCCTTTTGAAAAATCCGTCTGATGAACCTGCATGTTTCTTTCTCCTTCGCGCTCTCTCGCCGCAGATAAGGCAATCCTCCTTTTTCTCCCGGCTTTTCTGATTTTTTTATTATAACTTCTTTATTTTCAAGATGCAAGTTTTATACTTTCTTAAGATTTTCTTTTGGAAAGAATTGAAATTTTCGCAGTAATATGCTACAGTGGATGGGTAGCATTCTGAAAAAGTGTCATATTTATGCAAATAGAGCAATATTTACAAAAGACGGCAGGAGATTCACTACGAAACCCTGCCGCCGTTCTTTTGCAGAATGAACACGAATCAAATCTGGAGGTTTATTCTCATGGAAAAGTTTTTTAAACTGAAAGAAAACAACACCACCGTATCCACAGAGATCACCGCCGGCATCACGACCTTTTTTGCGATGGCGTATATCATCGCCGTCAACCCGTCCGTGCTGTCTGCAACCGGAATGGAGTGGGGCGCTGTTTTCCTTGCAACGATCATCGCCGCCATTATCGGTACACTGGTCATGGGACTGTTCGCCAACGTTCCTTATGCTCAGGCGCCCGGTATGGGACTGAACGCCTTCTTTACCTACACGGTGTGTTTCGGTCTCGGCTTCACCTGGCAGCAGGCAATGTCGATGGTATTCATCTGCGGTCTGCTCAACATCCTGATCACCGTAACGAAAGTGCGCAAAATGATCATCAAGGCAATCCCGAAATCCCTGCAGCTGGCGATCAGCGGCGGTATCGGCGCTTTCATCGCGTATCTCGGTTTCCTGAACGTAGGCATGATCCAGTTCAGCCCGGATGAAACCCAGCCTGCCCTGGCAGTTCCCGGAATCGCATCCTTCAACACACCTGTGCTTTGGGTTTTCCTGATTGGTCTTGTTCTTGCCATTGTGCTGACTGTTAAAAATGTCCGCGGCGGAATCCTGATCGCCATTGTAGTGACAACCATCGTCGGAATCCCCTTCGGAGTGACAAAACTGGGAGACAGCATCAGCTTTGTGGACGCGGCATCCGCCCTTCCAACCACCTTTGGCGCGATTTTTACTGCAGAAGGTCTTCCCTCTCTGTTTTCCGATCTATCCAGACTCCCGGTGGTACTGATTACAATCTTCGCCTTCTCTATGTCGGATACTTTTGATACCCTTGGAACCTTCCTTGGTACCGGAAGAAAGAGCGGCATTTTCAGTGAAGAAGACGAGCGTGCTCTGGAGCAGACCAATGGCTTCAAATCCAAAATGGACAAGGCCTTGTTTGCCGACGCGACGGCAACTTCCATCGGCGCTGTCTTCGGTACTTCCAACACGACGACCTACGTGGAAAGCGCTGCCGGCATCGCTGCAGGAGGGCGCACCGGTCTCACTTCCGTCGTCACTGCTGTCTGCTTTGCACTGAGCGCCTTTCTCGCGCCTTTGGTCAGCGCTGTTCCGTCCGCTGCTACCGCTCCGGTACTGGTTATTGTCGGATGCATGATGGTTTCCTCTTTCCGGGATATTGACTGGAACGATCTGTCCGAAGCAATTCCTGCATTCTTTGCCGGAATCTTCATGGCATTCTGTTACAGTATCTCCTACGGTATCGCCACCGGATTTATCTCCTACTGCATCGTAAAGATCTGCAAGAAGGAGACAAAAGATATCCATCCGGTCATCGTGGTGGTATCCCTGCTGTTCATCCTGAACTTTGTGCTGCAGGCGATCATCTGATCCGCAGCTTTTATCCCACAGATTTTCGGAAATTCAAATGAGGGTGTACCAAAAGTGGAAAACTTTTGGTACACCCTCATTTTTTATCAGCCGCCGATTTCGCAGCAGCTTACAATCATTTTCTGTTTCAAAGACTTTCCAGCACTTCCCGAGCCTCAAAATACCTCTGATAAAACTGCGGATAAAATGCTTCTCCCATTTGATAGGGCTTCATATAAAACAGCTTCAGCAGATACAGATTCCAGTTTTTGGAAACCTCATCGTCCTTCTTTTCCTGAATTACCCGCTCTGCATCTTTGAGGAGATAATGCCAGTCGCAGATAAACTGTTCGTTTGTCGCAGCCTCCGGCGTGTCGATCCATTTTTTGACTTTGATCTTGGTCCGGTTCTGCTTTTTGCATTCATGGATCTGCAGAAAATAACGGAACGCTCCGTTCTCATACAGGCGCCCCAGCGGAAAGATCCTGCAGATACCCGGCCGCGCCGGGTGGATCGTACATCTCCCCTCGCGGTTTAAAAAGCTGCACGCCTCGTCCGCTCCCGCCATTTTCAGGTTTGGGAGGATCATTCCGTCCACCACCTGCAGTTCAATTCTTTCCTCCAGAAGCTGTTCAAAGCTACAGTTGAGATACCCGGTCATCCGGAAGATGTCCAAAGGATCCAAAATAATAGACGTTCCCATCCCCCTGCAGCAGGCAGAACATCCTTCACAGTCCCCGCAGTCCGCTTTCACCATATCATTAGCTCCGTAAAGCCTCCCGTCCGAAACTGCCTTTAAATCAATTTCACGTTCCATGCGCTCTCCATTTCTGCAGAACTGTCACCTGAATTTGGCTGTCGTACATTTTTCCTTCAGGAAAGACCGGAAGTCATCGGCATTCCCCCTCTGAAAGCCACTCTTGTCTACAAGCAGGATCCGTTTTTCCGGAATTCGGATCAAAAACAGATGTTTGGTTTCCATCACCTGAACAACCTTATCGTATGGCACCTGAATCTCCACACCAGACTGAAGATTTCTTCCCTTCATCTTATTTCCATAAAAAAAGATGTGGGTCTGCGGTTCACACTGATACTGCTCCTGATTGCCCTCGTAAGTGGTAAGCGCATTTTTTTTCGGCATCTGGATCATCCAGTTGCCGGAGAGCAGGATCACGATCACAAAAAATACAATATAAACCGGGGAAGATGCTCCCGTGATCAGGCTTGTAGCAAGAAAGCTGGCAAACAGGATCACTACAAGAATCCCATAAACCAGAAATCCTGCTCTCAGTGTGCGCTTATACATTTCCTGCAGATTTTCCAACTTTTGTACACTGATATTTTCAAATACGCAATTCATCGTTTCCTCGTTTTTCCGCGGCTGTTATCTTCCGCAGCAATATTTGTATTTCTTTCCGCTTCCGCATGGACATGGATCGTTGCGTCCGATCTTCTTCCCTTTGATAATCGTACCGGACTTCTTCTGCTCCATGTATAAGGTTTTCTTCTGCTCCGGTGTAAAGATCTCATCCCACATCGGCAGGTTATACAGCCAATCCGCTTTCGCGTCTACCATATTCTTATACAGCAGTTCTTTGTCGAACGCCAGCGTTACCTCCGTGTTCTCGTCCATCTCCTCGATCGGATTTTTAATCTTCAGGCTGTCGTTGATGCCATCCAGAAATCCAACCATTGTCATCACGTCTATGTTGTATTTCTCCGCCAGCTCTTTTACCGTTCCTTTTACCACTTCATCCGGGTTTGTCAGAAGCTGTTCATAGATTCCTTTTTCAATCAGGAAATAATCCGTCCAGAATTTCTGAAGCTGATTCTTGTCGGTCTCCTGATTGTAGGCCATGTCGCGCCAATCCTGTAATAAACTCATTTTTTCATCCATCCTTTATTTTTTGTTTCTTCTTTTCTGTATAAAAATACCGCAGCCGTTCAGTGAACGGGACGGATACAAAATATCTGCCGGAAATTTCCGGCAGATATAGTATATACGATATGCGACTGAAATGCAAGACAGAGATTATTCTCTTTCTTTGCCCTTGCTTTCCTCTTCTTCCTCCTGGGGATGTTCAATTTTCTTTACCACCGTGTTCTCCACCCGGTGTTCTTTTACCTTCACTACTTTGATGATCAGATCTTCTGTCTTCAGTTCAAACTGGCTTCCGTCGTCCGGAACTGTACCCAGCTCTCCGAAAATATATCCGCCAAAGGTATCGTACTCATCCACCGGGAGCTCTACCCCCAGCGCATCCATTACATCGTCCAGTTCCGTCGTACCGACAATCTTCCAGGTATCCTCTGAAATCTGTTCGATTTCCTGAGGCCGATTGGCTTCTTCCTCATCGGACAGATCTCCAACCAGTTCCTCGATCAGGTCACGGACAGTAATAATACCTTCCATTCCGCCGTATTCGTCGAGGACCACTGCGAAATAATTTCCGCTCTTCTTCATGTTCTGGAACAGAACCGATGCCTTAACTGTCTCCAGGACAAAATAAGGCGGGTTGATTGCTTCGCGCATAAGAATCTCATGGTTTTTCTCCTTCAGCCGGAAGTAATCCTTGGCGTCCAGAATACCAATGATATCATCCACATCCTCCCCACAGACCGGATAATAAGAATATCTGGTCTTATGGATCGTCTCGTCCCATTTTTCAATACTCTCATCCATCCAAAGAAGCGTCACATCCGTACGATGGGTACATACCTCATCCACGGAAATATCGTTGAATTCAAAAACGTTTTGAATCAGCTCTTTTTCCTCACAATCGATCGCTCCCTTTTCGCTTCCGGCATCCACCATCATACGAATTTCTTCTTCCGTCACCTGCTCCTCCTGCTGATTGGGATCGATCCCCAGCAGCCGCAGGACTCCATTCGTGGAAGCTGTCAGCAGCCATACCAGCGGCGCAAAAATTTTGGAAACCGCTGTGATCATTCCAGAAAGACCGAGAGCAATGGATTCGGTCTTCTGCATTGCCACACGTTTCGGTACCAGTTCTCCGAAAATCAGAGTAACATAAGATAAAATCAAAGTGATAAGGACAACTGCAATCGTATCCAGCGTTTTCTCCGGAATCGGCGTTCCAATGGATACCAGCCATGCCACCAGGGGCTCCGAGAAATTATCCGCTGCAAACGCACTTCCCAGAAATCCTGAGAGTGTGATCGCGACCTGAATCGTCGCCAGGAAACGGGAAGGCTGTGAGGTCAGCTTCTGCAGCCTCATCGCTTTCTTATTTCCATCACTCACCATTTTTTCCAGTTTCGTGTCATTAACTGAAACCACCGCGATCTCCACACACGCGAAAATCGCGTTGATCGCAATCAATACGATCTGCAGTATAATACTGCCTGCTATGTCACCGTCCAAGAAAATCAATCCTCCTAATTATGTTTTTAAAATATATCATATATGATAAAACGCTCTGTGTCAAGCGTTCCGCCAATAATGCTATTACACAATAACTACTCAGCCGGGTCTGCGCATTTCCTGCGCAGGCCCGGAAACCCCTTATGCATTCTTCAGGAATGCCTCGTAGCCTTTTTCTGTCTCGTAGATATCCGCCTTGGATGTAATCTCCCACGGCGCATGCATATTCAGGACCGCCACGCCGGAATCGATCACCTCCATGCCGTACAGCGCCAGGATATAAGCGATGGTTCCGCCGCCGCCGACATCTACTTTACCCAGCTCTGCGGTCTGCCAAGCAACTCCCGCATCGTCCAGGATCCTGCGCAGATCGCTCAGGTATTCTGCATTGGCATCGTTGGAGCCGGATTTTCCGCGGGATCCTGTAAACTTGTTGAATACCATACCTTTGCCGAAGAATGCCGCGTTTTTCTTCTCAAATGCGGAAGCGTACAGCGGATCGTAACCGGCGCTTACGTCGGAAGAAAGCATTCTGGAATTGCTCAGGCAGCGGCGCAGCTTCAGCTCGGAATACTCCCCGGTCAGGTTCATCAGCTCTGCCAGCACGTTCTCAAAGAACTTGGACTGCATTCCGGTAGCGCCGACGCTTCCGATCTCTTCCTTGTCCACCAGCAGGCAGCAGGTTGTTTTCTTTGTGTTTTTCACTTCCAGCATTGCCACCAGAGAGGTGTACGCACACACACGGTCGTCCTGTCCGTATGCCATGATCATACTGGAATCAAGACCCGTCTCTCTCGCTTTTCCAGCCGGTACGATCTCCAGTTCCGCAGACAGGAAATCTTCTTCCTCGATACCGTATTTCTCATTGAGAAGCTTCAGGGTCATAGCTTTGACTGCCTCTGTTTCCTCACCTTCCAGCGGCTGGCTTCCTACCAGCAGATCCAGGCCTTCGCCCTCGATCACTTTTGCCGCCTTTTTCTCCATCTGCTCTCCGGACAGATGAACCAGCAGATCCGTCACACAGAACACCGGATCCTTCTCGTCTTCTCCGATCACCACATCCACAACGGTGCCGTCTTTCTTTGCCACAACACCATGGATCGCCAGCGGAAGCGTTACCCACTGATATTTCTTGATTCCGCCGTAATAATGAGTATCCAGATAAGAGAATCCGGTATCCTCGTAAAGCGGATTCTGTTTTACATCCATACGCGGAGAATCGATATGCGCGCCGAGGATATTCATTCCGTCGGTCAGCGGCTTGCTTCCGATCTGGAACAGCACGACAGATTTCTTCATGCATACTGCATAAACCTTATCCCCTGCGTGCAGCGGTGTATTCTCCTCAATGCAGGCCTGAAGATTTCTGTAGCCTGCCTCCTCCGCCTGGCGCACGATCTCTGTCACGCACTCACGCTCGGTTTTTCCATTATCCAGGAATTCCCGGTAAGCGTCACACAGTTTGTTCATTTTCTTCAGTTCTTTCTTTTTGTAGTCATTCCATGCTGTCTTTCTCTCCATTGTACTTTTCTCCTTTATTTTTATTTTTGCTGCCAAAAGCTGCATATGGCCGCTCTCTTTTCTGGCTGCAGCCTATGTAGGTGGCTTCTGCGCAGCACCTGTGAAAAAACCAAAACTGAGCTTTGATTCTTTCACAGATGCTGCCCATACCGTTCTTAATTTTGATCCCTTCCGCTCACTTCACGCAGGATCTTTTCCGCCTGCTGATAGATCCGCTCCGGATCGACCGCTGTATGGAATCTGCCGTTCTCATAAAGAATCTTTCCGTCGATCATCGTCAGGCACACATTCTGTTTGCTGCCGCTGTACACAAGGTTTTTCTCCGGATCAGAAAACGGCCGCATATTCGGCTGATTCCGGTCGATCATGATCAGATCCGCCTTCTGTCCCCGGGTCAGCGTTACACAGTCATTCAGTCCCATCGCCCGCGCACCGTTGACTGTTGCCATCCGCAGAACCTTCTGTGCCGGAACCGCCGACGCGTCGTTTTCCCGGAGCTTTGCCAATCCGGTCACCAGAAACATTTCCCGGAACATATCCAGACAGTTGTTGCTTGCCGGCCCGTCCGTTCCCACAGCCACCGGAATGCCTCTTCTCAGTAATTCCGCCACAGGAGCAATGCCGCTGGCAAGCTTTGTGTTGGAACCGGGACAAGTCACCGCGTACAGCCCTCTTTCCCGGAAAATCCCGAAGTCTTTTTCCCGCAGCCAGACACAGTGATATCCTCCGCCGCCGTAGTCAAACAGGCCAAGATCCTCCATCACCTGTGTCGGCGTTTTCCCGTAGCGTCCGATGCACTCCCGGACTTCCTTCTCCGTCTCAGAATTGTGGGCGAACACCGGCGCCTGAAACTTATGGGCAAGCTTTGCCAGGGCTTCCATCCGCTCCCGGGAGGTGGTGTATTCCGCGTGAAAACCCAGACGGTAACTGACAAGATCCCCCGGGCAGTTCCATTCGTGATAACACCGCTCTTCCTCCTCCGGCGACTGGCAGAAATTGTTCATCGCTCCCACCAGGACTGTCCGGAATCCAAAATCCCTGGCGGCTTTTCCAACGGCATCCGGGATCAGATACATATCAAACGCAGCAGTGATCCCGCTGGTCAGGTACTCCAGAAACGCCAGCATGGACAGCCAGTAAATCTTTTCTTCGTCCAGCTTTGCCTCCATGGGAAAGACCTGCCGGTTCAGCCATTCATCCAGCGGCATGTCGTCGGCAAAAGAACGGAGAAATGTCATGCCGGAATGTGTATGAGCATTTTTAAACCCCGGCATCAGAAGGTTTCCTCCGGCATCAATTTCCCGGTCAAATGGTTCCCGCCTTGAAATTTCCTCTGCGGAAAGACCAGGTCCCACATAAGTGATCCGGTCATCCTCCACATGGAGTTCTCCGTCAAAAGCCGGTCTGTTTTCCTCCATCGTCAGAATCTTCCCATGAAAAAAACGTATTTTCATACCAGCCACCTCCCTGCTGTATGTCAGCGGAACATCGCCTGAATGCTCTCGGTCACCAGCCGACGGAACAGCGGCGCCACCCGGTCCGCAGCCTCCTGCACTTCCTGATGGGACAACGGCTGTTCCGTCATGCCGCACGCAAGATTGGAAATACAGGAGATTCCGCAAATCTTCATTCCCATATGATTGGCTGCCACCGCCTCACATGCTGTACTCATTCCCACCGCATCGGCTCCCAGGATCCGGCACATTTTCACCTCGCGGGGCGTCTCAAAATTCGGACCGGTCAGCTGGATATAAGTTCCTTCCCGCAGGGTGATCCCAAGATTCTTTGCCGTATCCCGGAGCACTTCCTGCAGATCCCTGTCATAAATCTGGCTCATATCCGGAAAACGGGGGCCCAGTTCCTCCGAATTCGGACCGATCAGCGGCGACGGCACAAAGCTGGAAATCTGATCCGTGATCATCATAAAATCTCCCGCCTGAAATTCATAATTCACACCGCCTGCCGCGTTGGTCAGGAACAAAACCTCCGCCCCCATCTTTCTCATCAGCCGGATGGGAAGCACCACATCGTCCATCGGATATCCCTCATAATAATGCACACGTCCCTGCATCATAACCACAGGAACCTGACCGATATGCGCAAAGACGAAACGTCCTCTGTGGCCGGGTACTGTTGACACCGGAAAGCCCTCGATCTCCTGATAGGGGATCTCGCCCTCAATCGGAAAGTTCTCCGCGTAATCGCCAAGCCCGGAACCGAGGATCAGCGCCAGTTTCGGCGCGAAAGGAATTCTGTTCCTGCATGATTCGCAGCATCTCTGAAGTTTTTCATATCCCTGTCCCATAATTCTCTCCTTCCATTTCCTGCTCCGATTTGCCGGAACATATTAAAAGGAACTCAAAATACCATGTAACTATTATATCCGATTCTGCTTTGGAACACAAGAATGTGTTTCCTTTGAAATTATGGCTACTATGACGCGGACGGCAATTATTACCGTTCCGGCTTCGGTCTGCATTACTCTGTTTAATCAACTGTTCAGTCAGCTAAGCGATTGCATTTCATTGCTGCTCACAAAAGAAGGCTGCCGGAAAATTCCGGCAGCCTTCTTAAAAAGGGGAGGATAAGTATTTCAAGGTTATCTTTTGTAGCTTCTGTCCCTGGAGGGGGATCCAGCGGACATTCTTATTATATCCTCCCTGTTTTCTTTTATACATTTTCGCCGAACTTTTACAAACATCAGCAGCAGTAAAATCCTCTGCCGCCGTAACAGCAGCAGTTGCACATTGCATTGATTGCGAGACACTCACAGCACCATTTTCCCATGTCTCCGCCGGCACGTTCATAGCCGTATCCCTGCCCCATGTCCGTGTACCACTGACCGCCTCCCTGAAGCTGGGAAAGCAGCTGACGGTACTGCATATTGTCCGGTTCCATGTTGACCGCAGTCTGTGCATCCTGCACGGCGCTGATATTGTTTCCAAGCCCGGCATTGGCAATGGCATGCAGATAATACCATTGGGCGTTGTGGCGGGAAATGTTGTTCAGCACACGCATCGCTTCCTGATATCTCATATTGTTCAGATAATTCGCCGCCGCACGAAGCTCCGCATCCTCCGTGGAACTTCCATAATTATATCCGCCATAATTTCCGCCATAACCGCCGTTTCCATAAGAGCCGCCGTAACCGCCGCTGCCATAGGAACCGCCGTAGCTTCCCTGGGAACTGTAGGAGGATGTTCCGTTTTCCTTCTCCTCCATGATCTGTTTATATGCCTGCTGTACCTGCTTGAATTTCTCTTCTGCTTCTGCTTTATTCGGATTATTGATATTGGCGTCAGGATGGTATTTCCGGCTCAGCGTACGGTAAGCTTTCTTGATTTCCTCCGTACTGGCATCCCGGGACACTCCCAACACCTGATATGGATCTGTCATCAATGTTTCTTCTCCTCATCTTCACTTTCGCGTTTACGTTTGAGCATCTCGTACTTTGTCCAGATACCAGCATACAATATATTTCTCAAAATGTCCACATTTTCCAGTATCGGAAGTTTTTCAAACGCTCTGGAGGCCTCCGCCGTCATCATCAGCAGAATCCTCTCCACAGCTTCTTCAAAGCCATCGGTCTCCTGAAGAAAAACCAGAGGATTGTAATTTCCCGACTTTTTATCCTTCTCCACATCTTCATAGGCATCCATCAGATAAATAAACTTTCCGATGAAAAATCCCAGCCGTCCCAGGTCTTCCTTCCAGATATCGTCCCGGAATTGATAGAGCTTTGCCAGCACCTCTCCGGTATAACCTGCCGCCTGATCCAGATCTCTGGATTTTTCCGCCTCACAGATATGGATTTTTTTCAGATACTCTTTTACCGCCCGGGTCTGCCGCGGGTATTTCTCCGCAACTTTCAGGAACGACCCGCGCAGCGCTTTCGCTCCCACATATGCCGCATGCTTTTTTTCATCCTCCCAGTCATCCAGCAAATTGTAATATGTAAGCAGGATATTCATATCCGCGGCGTAACGGGTAAACTCATTGCGCAGGCATACATGCTTCCTTCCCGGATGAGCAATACAGTAATGTTCCTCGCGGACAGTCTTGTCTTCATACAGACTGGTCAGAAGGATTGCGAGAAACGTCATATCATAAGTAAGCGTTGCCTGCCCCTTGAACCCATAGGACTCCTTCAGGTCCTGACAAACTCCGCAGTAATAAGCATGATATTTGTCATAGTCTTTTATTTTCAGATCGTCTTTTCTGATCGTAACATATCCAAACATGCAGTATTCATTCCCTTTCAGGTACGTTTGATAAATTTCGTATTACATTTCGGGCAGCGGATCTCGATGGTTCCCTTTCCTTTCGGCACGCGGACTTTCTGTTTGCAGTTCGGGCAACGGAAATACGCATAGTTTTTATCCCTGTGTGTCCGGGAGCCGCCGCGGAAGAGACCGAAAAATTTGTCTTTGATCTCCATGTACTTGTCATTCTCCGCAAGGCGCTTTGACTGATTTCTGGAGAACATACGAAAATAGCACCATACCAGAAGCAGGATCGACAGCGTATAAAGCAGGCTGCTTCCGGTAAACAGCCCGATGATCATCAGTATAATGGCCGCCCAGAGTGAAAAATTCCCCAGCGGATCCATGCCGTAACGGCCATACATAAAATTTGACAGCCAATCTCTCAATTTGTTCATATTGGTTTTACACATCCTTCATTTTATTATACCTAATACTGTATCGCTTTTATGCTGGAATTGCAATTATCTGACAATAAATTTTTTCTTAAATTTTGCGGCAAAATGGAAAGTTGTGGTTTCGCAGGGGATTTTGTGGTATGGTAGAAAGGAAATGACACTGACAGAGAAAAATACGAGGTGACAAAAGGAATGAAATGGAATTTGAAAAGGATCGGCGCCATTGCGGCAATTATTGTTTTGCTGGGCTTTGCCGCTGCGGCTTTGATCTTCGCTTTTATCGATGCCCCCTGGGCGCAGGAAGCACTGAGTGCCTCGCTGTTCTGCGCGATCACGGTTCCTGTCTTCATCTATCTTATGATGCTCGTGGCAAAAGTGCTCCGCGGCAGAGGTGTAAACAGTGATAAAAAGACGGATCTCGATCAGCCACAGGCAAAAAACAGCAGCAAAAAATAACTGGAAAGGACTGGGAAATTTTATGATCGATACAATAGTATTTGATGTTGGTAACGTACTTGTAGAGTGGAACTATTCTGATTATCTGGACGGGCTGGGATTTTCCCCGGAAACGAAAGCTGCCGTTATAAACGCCGTTTTTGAAAATCCCGTGTGGAATAAGCTGGATCAGGGAACGGTCTCAGCGGAAGATGCGCTGACTTCTTTTATCAGCGCCGCTCCGGAATATGAACCGGAAATCCGGAAAGCCTTTGCCGGCTGTGATGCCTGCATCCATCTGTTTCCTTACTCCGTGGACTGGATCAAAGAGCTGAAAGAAAAAGGATACCGTGTACTGATCCTCTCCAATTACTCCGAATATCTTTTCGAAAAAACAAAAGGAAAAATGGCGTTTCTCCCTCTGATGGACGGCACACTGTTCTCTTACCGTTACAAAATGGTAAAACCGGATGCGGAAATCTACCGTCAGCTGATTTCCATGTTTGATCTGGTACCGGAGCATACGGTATTTATCGATGACCGGAAAGAGAATGTGGATGCAGCCGCGGCTTTTGGCATCCATCCGGTGCAGTTTTTCAGATACGAAGACGCCCGGAAAAAGCTGGAAGCCCTCGGCGTGACATGCCATTAAACATTTGCAATAACGATTCCCAAAAAATGGTTTGACATTTCCTCCCTACAGGTGTAGTATGGAATTAGGATACTACACCTGTAGGGAGGTTTTTTATGAATACATTATCAGATGCAGAATGGGCTGTGATGGAAATTCTGTGGGAGCACGAATCCTGCACCCTTGGTAAAATTTCAGAAATCCTTGCCGTCTCCAAAGGCTGGCGGCAGAATACCGTCTATACGTACCTCACCAGAATGGAAGCCAAGGGGCTTGTGGCCATTGACAAAAGCTGCACGCCCCACCGCTATTCCTATGCTGTGAGCCGCGAAATCTGCGCAAAAGCCGAGCGTTCCTCTCTGCTCCAGAAGGTCTATAAGGGCGCTACCGGCGATCTCATCGCCGCGTTTCTGAAAGAATCAAAAATATCTGAAAAAGAGCGTAAGGAACTGCGCAAAATGCTGGATGATATGGACGTCTGAACCCGGAAAAGGAGGTGCGGCCTGTGACAAATCTATGGAGTTTTCTTCTACAAACGCTGGAAGTTTCCTGGACAGCGCTTTTTCTTCTGATCCTGAAAAGGCTGCTGGCAGACAAACTTTCGCCCCGCTGGCAGTACGGAGTCTGGGGCGTGCTTTTTCTCCGCCTTCTGATTCCGGCGGGTGCCTTCGGACGGTATCTGCTGACTTTTCCGGCGGCCGCCCTGCAGACCGCCAAAGAGACGGCGGAAGCATCGCTTTCCTCCGTTTTTTGTGATCCGTCCTCTCCTGTGCAGGTAATCGTCGGAATCCCCTGGCTTTCCGGAGCCCCAAAGAGTGCAACCGACTGGCTCTTTGTCCTCTATCTTGCCGGCGTGCTCTTCTGTCTGGCGAGATATTTTCTCTCTTATGTCTTCCTGCGTCTGCTTCTCCGCCGGGGGCGTCCTGTATCGGAAAGACAGCAGAAACAGATCACGGACGTATGTTCCCGTTACGGTCTGACCCCCTGCCGGGCGGTGATCCTGAACGGTATTCCTTCCGCATTTGTCTGCGGTGTTTTCTCTCCGGTTCTGGTTCTGCCCGAAAAGGGAGCGGATGACAAGATCCTGCTCCATGAGCTGCTGCACCTGCATTCCATGGACGCTTTCCAGAGTATTCTGTGGAGCGTCTGCCGTTCCATTCACTGGTGCAACCCGTTTCTGCAGTACGTATTCAACCGCATCGGCAATGACATGGAATCCCTCTGCGATCAGAGGGTTCTGGAACTTCTGGAAGGAGAAGAACGGAGAAAATACGGAGAAATCCTGCTGGATATGACCAATGACCGTTATCCCCGGGCTCCCGGCACCACTTCCCTTTCCAATGGCGGCAGAAACATCCGCCGGCGGATCGTGGCGATCACACGCTTTCAGAAATATCCCAAAGGAACGGCGCTTGTCTCCGTCTGCATCACCCTCACTTTGCTGCCCGCCCTGCTGACAGGTATTTCTGCGATGCCGCTTCCGTCCGGTGATACCTTTCCATCCTCATTCAACACAGCCGGTGCACATCTGGTCCGCTGTACCACTGCCGCCGGAGCGGTGGATACTTACGCCAAAGGTCTGATGGCTCAGAACTCTGCATGGCTGACTGCCGCATCTCCTTCACAGGAGCAGACGCAGGTTGACGAACTGGTACAGGAACTCAGGCAAAAGAACCTTTTTTTTAACGGGGACTATTATCTCTATAATCCCGTGCCATGCAAAGGCAGACGATGGCAGGCTCTTCTTGTCTTTCCCACCAGTTGTCTCTATGACGAAAACGGAATGCCGGAGACGGTTTACAACCAGGAACATTCCGCGGAAGAAACCGCCTGGGGATATCATGTGTTCCCGGTCACTATCTTTCAGGAAAACCAAAACCGCTGGGTAGTAGCAGCAGAAGACGGACACCAACAGTTTCTCATGGAAGATACATTCCCTCCCTGCCGATACGGATCTGAAGACCTTCCCTCCTGTCAGACCACTGTGGAAGGCGAAACGGGAACGTTTCTCGCATCCCTGCAGCTTATTTACACCATCCAGCCCGAAACGGCATCCGGCGGTAACAGCTCTTTTTTCGAATCCATAAATGCAGGGGGAACAACCTTTTTACCGCCGGACCGCAACGCTGAATTTTCCTGGGCATTTTACTATCAGACGTTCCAGTGGACCGCCAAAGATCAAAGCGCCGTTTCCGCCTCCTGCTCCAAAGTACGGATGAACGTGTCGTTTCCGGATGCCTATACTGCGGATTATGAGGTAGACGAGAACCCGGGCGCTCCGGCCTGGAACGGAACACTTCTGACCGGGGGCGGCAGTTCCTTCGGCGGCACAATCACGGAACCGGAACTTCCGCCAAGCGCAGACTTCCGCATCACCATTTTTTTTGACGACGTTTTACAGGAAAGCGTCACCCTGCACGGAAAGGAGTGGTTGTATGAAAACGAAAACTTATGTTCATAACCTGTCACGCATTGCCTGGGCCTATGTATTTCTCTTGATCGATTTTTCCATGAGTGTCAATGATTTCAGCATCAATGTGCTTCCCGGCTGGGTCGGTTTCCTGCTGATCTTTCTTGCGCTTCCTTCCGTGGAAGAACAGGAACCTTCGGCCTCCCTCCTGCGGCCCCTGGTTATCCTTCTCGGCCTCTGGGAAGTGATCCGCTGGGTCGGAACACTGGTGACCGGCAGCGTCTTTGATGTTCCGCTGCTGACCTTGATTTTATCCGCCCTTTCCATGTATTTCCATTTTCAGTTTCTGACCAACCTGTCCTCCATTGCCCGGACGCACGGACTCCTGGAGGATTCTGAAAAACTGCTGCATCTGCGGACCGGACTGACGCTGTTTACCGCCCTCGTGACAATCCTTTATTTTCTGAATCTTCTGGAACTGTTCCAGGGAGTTTTCCTGGGTCTTTTCCTTCTCGGTGCCATTCTATGTACATCCTGGGCAATCTGGACTGTCTTTCACTACCGGAATGCGGAAAAAGCGCTGCTTCCTGCCGAAGAAGCATAAAGACTGTACAGGGGCGCATCTGCGGTAAATCCGCAGATGCGCCCCTGTTTCCCATCAATCTGATGACTGGATATTTATTCTTTCATACTCTGCATTAATCATTTCTTTCCCGGCTCAGAACGTATTCCCCATCCTCTCCGGTCAGCCAGCAGACATTCATGTCATCCCATTCAAAATCTTCTTCCAGTTCTGCCACCACCATCTGATGGTTATCCATCTGGATCCTTACCACACAGCGGAGATCTTCCGCCGGATCGATAGAAAAGCAGGCCTTGCTGCCTTTCTGCATATACTGGCTGTTCACAGCCTGACGGAGCTCTCCGTCTTTCTCGTAGCTGACGCTGACCGCGTAGACCACGTCTTCCGATTCGTTTCCGATCACCAGGTTGCAGCCCTGGCGTTCCAGCGCTTCCATCTCTGCCTCCTGAACCGCCCAGGTACACAGGCCGCCCGCCGCTGCCCCTGCCGCAATGGTGCATACCAGTGCCAGAATCCATTTTTTCATACGTTTCCCTCTTTCACTTTTCTTATGTTTTCAAACTTACGTAACAGTTCAGCCCTGCTGAACCGTTACATGCAAAATCCATTGAAAATCGCCTTCGGCGATGGGATTTTGCACTCCTGAATCACGTTCTTACGGTCTGCGCAGCATGTGCGCAGACCTGAACTGAACTGTAAAAACCTTACTCCATCCAGCTGCTCAGAAGTTCCGCCGTCTTCGAAACCACATATCCGCTTCCTCCGCGATCTTTGACGTCCTCGGTCATCGTCAGCAGCAGAAACGCATCCTGTTCTCCGGCATCCGGTGTCAGGATGCCAAGCCAGCCAAGCTCCGTTCCCGTGGTATCTTCCTGGCTGTCTTTGATCTCCGCGGTTCCCGTTTTTCCGGCAAGGGTATTTCCATCCATCTGGCAGGCGTGGGCGGTGCCCTCCGGATTTTCCACAACCTGGATCATATCGTTCTTCACGATCTCAGCCGCCTCGGCGGTAAACGCCTGTTCCACCCAGACCGTCGGCTCTGCCGTCTCCGTCATCCGCAGGTAAGGCTGTATCATATTTCCCTCGTTGACAAACGCGGTATAGATTGCTGCCAGATGCAGAGGATTGACCAGCAGCTGCCCCTGTCCGTATCCACTGTCCGCCAGCTGTATCTCTGACCACTCCCCTTCCTCATTGGAATAGGTGGATTCCGTGGTCCAGATATCGAAAGGAACCCGCTCATTGAATCCCAGGCGGTCCAGCTGTTCCGTCAGCGTATCCTGCCCGATCTTCAGCGCCGCACGGGCAAAATAAATGTTGTCTGACAGGATCATCGCGTTTTCCAGATTGGACGGATCCGTCCCGTGGAGCGTTGTGACATAATAATTTCCCCAGCTTGCATCCTTCTGCCAGCTGGTTCCCACCGCCCCGAAATCCTCATCGGGGTCCAGCGTCCCGGTGCTCAGCCCGATCCCGGCAACCACCGGCTTAAAGGATGAGCCGGGAACAAACGTCGCCCGGAACCGGTTGAGCATCGGCTGATTCTCGTCCTCGTTCAGGCTGTTCCAGGTATTCTCCGACATTCCCAGCACAAACAGATTGTTGTCATAGGACGGCGTGCTCACCAGGGCAAGCACCTCTCCCGTCTTCGGATTCATAGCGACAGACACACTCTTGTCCGTCTGATACTGCTCATACAGCCTCTGCTGCAGATCCGCATCCACCGTAAGGGTAATGTCCGTTCCATCGACCGCTTCCTTCCGCAGGATCAGCTCTTTTTGCTGCCCCTCTTCGTCCACCATCATGATCTGGCATCCGGCGCTCCCGCGCAGTTCTTCCTCATACAGGCTTTCCGCGCCGCTTTTCCCGATCACACTGTTTGCCGTATAACCTTCTCCTTCGTGTTCTTCCAGTTCTTCTGCGGTAATATTCTGCACATATCCCACCAGATGGGCTGCCGCCTCTCCCAGCGGATACACCCGCTCCGACGCGTCTGTGATCATCACACCGGGAATGGCAAGAAGCTGGCCTTCCAGTGAATCCTCGGAAGGCTCATTCAGCTCGGCTTTCCCCAGCACTTCCATATCCAGTCCGCTCTTCTTGATCTCCCGGATCGGAACGAAGGAATCCTCCTGCACCCAGGAAGCCGACAGTCGGTTCTGTATGGACTCCACCGTTGTATCCAGCAGTTCCGCCAGCTTTTCCAGATCCGCCGATGGATCCTCGCTCATCTTTCCCGGAACCAGACCGACCGATGAGACAACGCCTTCCCCTGCCAGCAGGATACCGTTCCGGTCATAGATGCTGCCTCTTTTTGCGTCCAGCGTTTCCACCCGGATCTTGTCCGTCGCCAGAAGGTGCGGAAAGATCAGGGCATCATTCCAGGACAGCCGGTAGCCTTCTCTTCCGCTCTTATGAAACGTTGCCGTCTGTGTAAAGGACAGCTCTCCCGCCATCGTGTCCATTTTCATCTGATAGGTCAGATTCTGCGTTGTCTGTCCGCTCGTCCTGTTTTCGCTGCCCTCATCCATGATCTCCACGGTAATATTGGACGCCTCGATCCCCTCATAAATATTCTTGTTTCTCTCGGTAAAGGTTTCCTGGTCTGTCTCCTTCTGACTCTCTTCGTCCAGAAGTTCATACATTTCGTCGTAAGCGCCATTGTTCAGTGCCGCTATGTATTCGTCCATTGTCTCCGCCGCGGTTCTTCCGCTTCCGCCGAGAACTGCAAAAGCAATTCCCCCGCCTGCCGCAAAAGCCACAAGAACTGCCGCAGCCACGATCAGCCATTTCTTTTTCTGCTTCATACGATTTATTCCTCCCACACGCCCAGAACGTATCTGACTCCCGCAATTTTCAGACACGATCTAATCCTCTGTCAGCATTTCCAGAATCTGAAGACTTTTCATTTTCCGGTCCATATATCTTCCTGACAGAACATTCATCAGATGCTCCAGTTCTTTCAGCACTTCTTCTGTTACAGTAAAAGTATACAGCTTTTCAATGGGTGACGCAATAATATACCTGCAGGTATAGACCGCAGTTTCCGACAGCTCCTGTCCGCCTTTTTCCCCCGCTGCGCAGTCGGCGCAGACCATCCCGTCCCGTCTCCAGGAAAAAACTTTCAGATGTTCCGTCTTTCCGCAGACAGCACAGGCAAACATATCTGGATACTCCCCGTTCAGAACCATCGCTTTCAGTTCAAAGATCCTCCGGATGAGCCTTGGAGGAATCCGCTCCTTCAGCAGAACTTTCAGCGATACATACAACAGGTTCAGCATCTGCGTCTCATCGCTTTCCTCCCGGCCATAGTAATCCGCCAGTTCCATAAAATAGAAGGCATAGTAAACGCCTGGCTGCAGTGCAGCCAGGCCTGTAAAATATTCCCGTATGGACGCCTGCTGAAGGCTGAAGCTGTTCCTGCCTTCATAGACGGTAAAAGTTCCAAAGGCGAATGCGTTGGAAGCAGCCATCAGAGGGCTGTTCAGCCTTCTGGCGCCACGGGCAAACGCTGTGATCTTTCCCCGCTCTCTGGTAAGGAGCACCAGGCGCCGGTCAAATTCCCCGATGGGCATGGCGGACAGCACCATTCCCGTTACCTGAATCGCTTCTCCCATCCATTCGTCTCCTTTCTGTTACTCGTCCAGTTTCTTCGGATCATAACCGAAGTTCTTGATCAGAAAATCACTGTCGCGCCAGTCTTTCTTCACCTTCACCCACAGTTTCAGATTGACCTTCTGCTCCAGAAGCTGTTCAATCTCATAGCGGGCATTGGTGCCGATCTTTTTCAGCATCGCTCCCTGCTTTCCGATGATGATTCCCTTGTGAGAGTCTCTCTCACAGATGATCGTCGCATCGATATCCGTAATCCTTCCTCCGCTTCGTTCCTTCATGGAATCGATAACCACCGCAATTCCGTGGGGAATCTCCTCACTGAGCGCGTGGAGCGACTTTTCCCGGATGATCTCCGCCACAATCTGGCGCATCGGCTGGTCCGTGATCGTATCCTCATCGTAAAACTGCGGACCGTAAGGCAGATACCGGAAAATGCAGGAAATAATGTCCTCCGTATTGATCCCTCGCAGTGCGGAACACGGAATGATCTCGTCAAAGTCATACAGTTTGCGGTACGTGTCAATAAACTCCAGGATCTCTTCCTTTTTCACCGTGTCCACCTTATTGATGATCAGGATCACAGGTGTGGAGATTTTTTCCAGCTGTTCCGCAATATGACGTTCCCCGGCTCCGATAAAAGTCGTCGGCTCCACCAGCCACAGGATCACATCCACTTCCTTCAGTGTCCGCTCCGCCACATTTACCATATATTCGCCGAGTTTATTCTTTGCCTTGTGGATTCCCGGCGTATCCAGAAATACGATCTGACCTTCCTCGCAGGTATACACCGTCTGGATACGGTTTCTGGTCGTCTGAGGCTTTTTGGAAGTGATCGCGATCTTCTGTCCGATCAGATGATTCATCAATGTGGATTTTCCCACATTGGGACGGCCGATCAGCGCCGCAAAGCCTGATTTATACTGTTCATTCATAGAAATTCTCCCCTGATTTTTCTTCCATCGTTTCACAGCCTGCCAATGGCGCCGAACAGTTCTTTTTCTTTCTGTATCGCCGCTTCGCTTCCGATCACACAGAGGTTGTTCTGTGCCAGCGCAGCTTCCACCAGATCGGCGGTCCGGCGGATATCCTCCGCAGTGGCATTGAGCACCTCGTCACGCTCCTTCTGGAAATCCGCTTCCGTCTGTTTCGTAAACCATGCGCTCATGGACAGCTGTCCTTTCGCCGCCGGATTCATCGGCACATCCAGCTCGCTGATCGTTCCGATGATATACTTTGTCATCTCGCGCTCATCCGCGTCAAAATTTCGGATATATTCCGGGCAGTTCCGGTAAACATCCAGAGTTCCTGAAAGGTTCGGATCACGGTAAGACGCGAAAAATACATTTCCGTTTCTCTGGAATCCGCCGGAGCAGCCATACGCTCCGCCTTTCACGCGGACATTGTTCCACAGATAATCATAGCTGAGGATCACCTTCAGGATCCGCAGAGCGCCGGTATATGCATAACCTGCCTTCTTGTAATTGCCGTGAAGAGCAACATACTGTACCTGTCCGGAAGTGCAGAACGCCTCGTTCTTCTTCTCAAATCTGTACCGGATAGAGCCGGTATCCACCGGTTCTGTATACAGACAGCGTTTCAGCTCCGGAATCTCCTGTTCCAGTTTTTCCAGTCCCTTTTTCTCAGAAGTAAAAGAAATGATCAGATTTTCCGGACGGAAGATCTCTTTCACCAGCTTTTCAAGGATCTCGAACAGCTCCTCTTTTTTCTCCTGGAAATTCGCTTCCAGATCCTCCACCAGATGATAAAAGCTGATGCCCGACGTACGATCCTGGAACCAGGACATCGGCGAATCATAGGAAGCCGCACGCATCACCGCCGTGGAATTTCCTGCGCTGGTCAGGCTCTCCTGCAGCCGTGATTTCAGGCTTGCCAGGATCTCATACAGACGTTTCTCATCCCTGAGGTTGGAACTGGTCAGGATTTCCCGGATCATGGAAAATACAAATCCGGTCTTCGGGTACAGATACTTCGCCCGAACCCCGAACATCCGGTAACAGTCTTTCTCCTCCTCCGGTTTTGCAAATACCTGAAGGCCGCAGGCGATTCCGCCGCTGTTGGCATTGATCGTGTGGAACAATTCTCCATAACTGTAATGCTCCGTATCCACATATCCAAGGACTGATTTGAGGATTCCCATATACGGAATGTGCTCGTCCGGCACACGCTCCGTATTGAACAGAAGCGTCAGATATACGATCCCGTTGGTAAAGAGATCGTGATGCACCACGGAAATCCCATCTACACAATGTTCTTCATTGTACAGGCGAATGGATTCCCTGCGGATATCTGAGCGTTTCAGCAGCGGGATCTTCTTTTTCACTTCCTCGCTGTCTTCTTCTTCCTGATATTCCTTCAACGCCGCCGTCTGGCGTACAAGCTCCCGGATCTGTTCTTCGGTCAGTCCCTCCTTATAATCCGCCAGCTTCTTGGTGACAGCTTCCTCACGCCTGGAGGCAAGACCCGGCTCCGGATACAGCGTGACCACGGCGCAATGCGGATTGTCCAGCAGATATTCACGGATCAGCTTCTCAAAATACCCCTGTCCGGCAAGCGTCTTCAGTTCCTCATAGACATCCAGCTGTTTCAGATAACCCCATGGTTCGTCTTCGCTGTACAGCCAGCTGTCGAACAGATCGATCCCGTAGATCAGACCTTTCGGGAAGGAACCGTAATCCGCCTCCCGGAAACGGAACTCAAAGTAATTGATCCCCGCCTCCACAGCCTTCTGATCGATTCCGTTGGCTGCGATTTCTTCCAGTGTGCTTCGGATGATTCGGAGGAATTCTTCCTTTTTCTCCTCCCGGGCATTTTTCGCCACGATGGAGAAAAACGGCTGAAGGATCCCGTCCTCGTAAGCGCCATAGACATCCTTGCCGATCCCCGCGTCCAGAAGCGCCTGTTTCACCGGAGCGCCCGGCGCGTCCAGAAGGACATATTCCAGGATGGAAAAAGCAAGGGAGAGACGCACGTCCAGGGCATTTCCGGTCACCATATTGCAGGAAAGATACGTATTATCTTCCTCCGTCTCGTCTTCCAGCACCGGATAGGGGATCCTCAGTTCCTTCGGAGCTTCAAACGGCTTCTGCAGCGGAATCTCCGATTCCACCGTGATCTTCTCAAAAGCGTTGAGATATTTCTCATCCATCCACGCCAGATAAGCTTCCATATCCATATTTCCGTACAGATAAATGTAGCTGTTTGCCGGATGGTAGTATTTTCTGTGGAAATCGAGAAATTCCTCGTAGGTCAGATCCGGAATACAGGACGGATCTCCGCCGGATTCCACCCCGTAAGGCGTATCCGGAAACAGACTGTTGAAAATCTCACGTTCCAGCACCTCGTCCGCGGAGGAAAAGGCACCTTTCATCTCATTATATACCACACCGTTATAGCAAAGCGGAGCATCCTCGCTCTCCAGCTGATAATTCCAGCCCTCCTGGAGAAAAATCTCTTTTCTTTCATAAATATTCGGATAGAACACCGCGTCCAGATAGACATGCATCAGGTTTTTAAAATCTGCATCGTTGCAGCTTGCCACAGGATACATGGTCCTGTCCGGATAGGTCATCGCATTGAGGAACGTATTCAGCGATCCCTTGACCAATTCCACAAACGGATCTTTCAGAGGAAATTCCCTGGAACCTTCCAGAACACTGTGTTCCAGGATGTGTGCCACTCCCGTGCTGTTTGCCGGCGGCGTGCGGAATGCAATATTGAATACTTTGTTTTCGTCATCATTTTCCATCAGAAGTACCCGCGCCCCGCTTTTTTTATGGCGGAGCAGATAACCTCTGGCATGAATGTCTTCGATTTCTTCTTCTTTGACCAGCTCATATGCCGGGCAGTTTTCTATTTTCATACGTTATCCTTTCTGTCACTTCCGGTCTCCGTCCTTTCCCTGTCGGTCTGAGAGATCGGTCCGCATCCCGGCTGTATTTTATTCTTTCTCTTCCGGCTGTGCAAATCTCTGCGCGATCAATGTGAGAAGCGGACGGTTCAGGATCATATTAAATCCTGCCGGATTGAGCACAAAGCCTTGGGAATCTTTCAGCACCTGGGTCACAAGCTTTGAAAAAGGAACCGCTATCACTTTAAATTCCTTCGCCGCGTTGGGATACATTCTCGCCAGTTCTGTGAGATCCGTGAAGATCGGCTGGAACACCTCATCCTTATTATTTTTTACGATCACCGCTCCCAGCCTTTTCTGTCCGTCTTCTCCCTCCTGTGCAGGCTGCTCGATCACCGGAAGAAGCAGATTTCCCCGGGTGATATTGACAAGCATTTCCTCCTCCAGCTCATGAAGACGGCGGTTCCGCTCCGGATTGTCTTTCGGCTGTTCCGGGCGGCGCGCTTCCTGGAAAAAGTAAGCGGCAGTCAGCTGAATCAGCGGATTGAATACCGGACGCTGTTTCATCTTGCTCCAGTCCGGAATCTGAATGATCGTTTCCAGTTCCATACGTGTCTGGTTTACCTCATCATGATAAACCACGGCGTTGACCCCGTTCTGGTACAGTTCGTGGTAAAAACCAAGGATCACCTTATCTTCCTCCAGCTTGCGGATCGCCATTGGTACCTTGTCCTTTGCATTTTCCTGGCAGAAAGTTTTCGCCGTTTCCAGATCGGCGAACAGATGGATCTGGTCGTCAAATGTCTCCTGGTCGCATTCTACGTAAGGCATTTTGGTCAGCGGGGAGTACACCGCAAACAGAGTTTTCATCGCCTGGAGTTTTTTAATCATAAATGTATTGTCAACTGTCATGATCTTTATCCTTTCCTCTTCCCCGGCGCTGCGGAAGAATGACTGTCAGCTGTTCCGCAGCGCCGCAATTTCGCACTTGTTTTGATTATAGCACAAAATGGAGGAGTTGCAAAAGGGATTCTTATGAAAATAGGGCTGATGCTTTTGCAGGGAACTCTATACCTTCTTCATCTGCACCGCCATATACTGTCTTCCCGGCAGTTCAATATGTATCTTTCCTTTCATGACACCCCGGTCTTCCACAGTCATATTCCAGGTGTCTATAACTTTTACCTGAAATTCCGTCGTATCGTCGAAATAATAGTCTTTCGACGACGGACGCATAAAACTGTAATAAATCAGATAATAGTCCTTCACCGGCTGTTCCGCCCAGCTTTCCTCCGGCACCGCGCGCACTTCCCCGAAGTGCTCCCCGTCATACCGGAGACCGATGCCCGGCGTCTCCTGCAGGATCTCATGCAGCAGCCGGAAACGTTTCTGACTCTCTCCGTGAAGTTTCCCGCCGTGGGACCACCACAGGACATTTTCCGGATTCAGATACGTCTCCCCGTGCCCCGCATAGCCGCCGCGGCAGGCTGCCTCCCAGAACCGGCGCACCAGTTCCTCGGCGGTGATATTTCCCCAGCCGTGGGGAATATTTCCTTCGTAGGCGATCTCGTCCAGCACCACCGGCTTTTTCCACCGGATCCGCCATTCGTCCGTATACTCCGCCGTCCGGTACATATCCTGGCGCTGAATGCTGCAGTGGGTCACCCAGGGACGGCTGTGATCGTAAAACGGTCCGCAGTTATGGATCGACCGCAGATGCCCGTAAGGATCCTTTTCACAGATGATCCCCGCATAGCGCTCCCAGTCCTCCACTTTCTTGGAACGGAGCAGATCGTACTCGTTTGCCAGCGACCACCAGACATTACGGTAGGCGGAAAATCTCGCCAGCACATACTTCCAGTACAAGTCGTCCTGCTCCTGTGTCATGCAGGAAAAGCCCCAGCGGTCATAGGGATGCATGACGATCAGATCCGCCTCAATCCCCAGATCGCGAAGCTGTTCCACACACCACTCCAGATGGCGGAAATGCTCCGGGTGAAAACGCTCCAGATCCCAGTCGTTTCCCTCCGCCTTTCCCTGGTACTGCCAGAAATTTTCACTGTTCAGTACACTGGAATCCATCGGTGTTCCCTCATAAGGATACGAACGCGGTTCGCCAAGGTTGTAATCGTAATGCTTTGGGAAAATACAGAACCGGATCTTGTTAAACGCATTGTTTTTCAGGGTTTCCAGTGTTTCCGCAATTTGCTCGTCCGACTGGAGCGCCCACACATAACAGGTCGTACCGATGGAATAATACGGCGTCCCATCCTCATAGGCAAAGTGATACGTATTCGCCACCCGTACCGGTCCGTGATTTCCTTCCTCTGCCGGAAGAACCTGAAACGTTCCGGTTAACGGCTGTTCCAGAAAACCAGCCTCCACCTGATACGTATACACACCCTCCAAAGACGGCATAAACCGCACCTTGTAACATCCGTCTCCGTCATAAAATCCGTCCGCCGTCACCGTCTCATTCTTTCCGGAAAAGGTTCCTCTGATCCACTGCTCCGTAAATGGGTTACCGCCGGACGGTCCCTCACATGCCACCTCAAACACGCCCCAGCGCTCCACGCTCTGCATCTGCTCCATTCTATCTTTCCTCCTCCCGTTCACTTTCCTTTCATTTATTTTCTTTTTCGCTGCCCCAGAAAATATAATTTCCTGCCGGCATGCTGCGGTCTCTTCCATCAATCACGACAATCACCGGCATCTCCGTCTCGATCTCATAGCGTACACCGCCGTCCCGGTATTCCCACCGGGAACGCACCACACCGTTTCTCGTCTCAATGGAAGCTTCCAGCCAGCCCAAGCGCCGGTCCGGCTTCGGCGCCACCTGCACCCGTGCAAAGCCCGGTTCCAGAGGCCGGATTCCCGCCGCTTCCTCGTAAATCCAGTCTGCCACAGAACCGTAAGCATAATGATTGAAGGAATTCATGTCCGCACTCCAGAAGCCGCCGTCCTCCATAATGCCGTCCCAATGCTCCCAGATGGTCGTCGCCCCCTTTGTCACCGGATACAGCCAGGAAGGATACTCCCTGCGCAGCAGCAGTGTGTAGGCAAGATCCTCATGACCATACCGGCTCAGCACATGGAGAAGGAACGGAGTTCCCACAAATCCCGTCCGCAGCCGGCAGCCATCCTTTTTCACCAGCTCCGCCAGCTCGTCCGCCGACTGCTGCGGATGCTCCGCCAGGCCAAACCAGACTGCAACCGTGTACTCTGTCTGGGTCCGATACTCCGGATAAGCACTCCGGAACGCAGACACGATTGCCGGATACAGCTCCTCGTAGGCTTCCACATCTTCTCCCAGAACATGCCCCGCCTGGATCACCAGCTGCGTGGACAAGGCATAAAAGGCGGACGCGATCAGATCCTCTCTGCTGGATCCCTTATAGCTTCCGGAAGGCGCGTCCAATCCCAGCCAGTCCCCGTAATGGGTTCCTCCGGTCCAGAGATTCGGGGTGGTTGTCGCGTGGGTGATATAATCCACCCATTGTTTCATGCTCCCGAACTGATCTTCCAGAACCTTCCGATTGCCGTAGGTCTGGTAAATCTGCCACGGACAGATCGTCGCCGCATCACCCCAGGCAGCGCTGGGTAACGGATTCTGCAGATAATCCGGCACCACATGCCCCACCGCTCCGTTCTCAAACTGATCCGCCGCCAGATCATGGAGCCATTTGACAAAAAACTTCTCCACATCGAAATTGTAGCTCGCCGTCTTCACAAATACTTCCGCATCCCCGGTCCATCCCAGACGCTCGTCCCTCTGCGGACAGTCGGTAGGCACATCCAGGAAATTTCCCCGCTGACCCCAGAGAATATTGGAAAACAGCTGATTCAGTTCCGGAACACCGCAGCGCAGATGTCCGGTCTTTCTCAGATCCGAATAGACTGCAATCGCCGTAAACTGTTCCGGCTTCGCCTCGCCCGGAAATTCCTCCAGCTTCAGATAACGGAATCCGAAGAACGTCAGCAGCGGATGCCAGGTCTGGATTCCCTCCCGGCAGACATACCGGAGTTCCGCCTTCGCGTCCCGGTAATTGTCCCGGTAGAAATTCCCTTCCGCGTCCAGCACTTCTCCGTGCAGAATCCGTATTTCCTGTCCTGCCTCCGCATCCACGGTAAACTCCACATATCCGGTCACTTCCTGTCCAAAATCCACAACCGTTTCTCCAGCGGGAGTCACAAAAACATGCTTTGCCTGCACACGTTCCTTCTCGCAGATTTTTTCACCCTCCTGCGGAATCAGGTTCTCACAGGATTTTTCATATACCACGGCATTCTGCCAGTTTGTCGGACAAACCTGGGCGTCGTACCACTCTCCATCGTAAATTTCACTGAACCGCACCGGACTCTCCGCATACTGCCAGCTGCCGTCCGTCCCGATCACCGTCCGGTTGCCCTGAGCATCCGTCAGACGAAGCTCCGCAAATAGCCCACAGGGCTGCGCCAACCGCCTCTGCTTCTCCTCATTTTCCACAAATCCCGGCATCGGCGACCGCGCCCAGCCCTTGCCGACGGTGACTTCCAGACAGTTGTCTTCCTTCAGCAACTCCGTAATGTCATAAACCTGATACTGCAGACGCGTCTCATAAGAAGTCCATCCCGGCGCAAGCACATAATCACCGACGCGTATTCCGTTCAGCCGCGCTTCATAGACGCCGACTGCAGTGATCAGCAGCTCCGCTTTCTCTGTCTTCCCGTCACTCTTCCATTCCCTCCGGAACACCGGACAGATATCCCCCGGATCTGTCTTCGGCCGGATCCATTTTGCCTGAAACTCCATAGTTCTTTTCCTCCTTCTCCTTTTCGGCAGACTTTTTGCGCTGCCTGATTTTCTTCGCCTCTATTATAAACAATTTTCATGCAATAGAACAGAAGATTGAAGAATATATAGAAACAACCACTGCGGCTGCTGTTTACATCTTCTGTAAATCTGACATCGCCCGCTGCGCCCAGAGGGAATCCTTTAAAATTGCCCGTCCGACTCCGATCAGATCCGCCTGATTGTTTTTCAGCAGCGTTTCTGGGGCAGAAGCATCTGTAATTCCTCCGGTTAAAACGGCAGGAATATTGATCACGCCTTTGATCGCTTCGGTCAATTCACTGAAATATCCCTGCTCCTTTGCGTTTGGACGGATATATCCGCAAAATCGGCATCCGTAATCGCCTGCGCATCTTCGTATTTCATATCACGAATCAATAACCCATCTTGAGAAAAATAAATCATATTTGTCTCCTCAAATTCTTCCTTTCAGCTTTTCCGCTTGAACTTCTATACTGGTTCGTAGATTCCCGAATAATCTTCCGAATCGGCAGGACGCTCGCCGGCGTTACCGACAGCTCGTCAATGCCCATTCGCAAAAATTCGCCTGTAAGTGTCGTATCCGCGCCCAGTTCCCCGCAGATGCCGACCCAGCAGCCACCCTTATGGCCGTTCTCCACGGTCATCCGGATCATCCGCAGCACCGCCGGATGGTGTGGGTCATAAACCGGATCCAGCTTTGCGTTCTGGCGGTCGATGGCAAGTGTATACTGGGTCAGATCGTTGGTTCCGATACTGAAGAACTCCACTTCCTCCGCCAGAAGATCGCTGATCATCACCGCTGCCGGCGTCTCGATCATAATTCCCTGCTCAATCTTACCCACCGGAATCTTTTGGGTCTCCAGTTCCCCGCGCACTTCATTCAGTATCTCTTTGCATCTTCTGACCTCATCCACAGAAATGATCATCGGATACATGATCCCGACATTTCCATAGGCACTGGCTCTGAGGATCGCACGAAGCTGGATGCGGAAGATTTCTTCCCGGTCCAAGCAGATCCGGATCGCACGGTATCCCATTGCCGGATTGTCCTCATGATCCAGATGGAAATAGTCCGCCTGCTTGTCCGCGCCGATGTCCAGCGTACGGATAATGACTTTCCTGCCCGCCATATTCTGAACGACTGTCCGATACGCCTGAAACTGTTCTTCCTCTGTCGGGTAATCAGATTTTCCCAGATACAGAAATTCGCTCCGAAACAGACCGATCCCCGCCGCATCATTTGCCAGAGCCTCTGCAGTGTCTTCAACGCTTCCGATATTCGCATACAGACGAATGTGCTTTCCGTCCAGCGTCACGTCCTCTTTGCCCTTCAGTTCCTGCAGCAGTTCTCTCCGTCGCTTATTCTCCCGCTTCTTCTCCTGATAATACTCCAGTGTCTCCTCATCCGGGTCCAGAATCAGCGCGGCGTTCACACCGTCGATAATCGCAATTCTGCCCTCCAGATGTTCGTCCACGGGAATTCCCATCAGCGCCGGAACATTCATCGTACGCGCAAGGATCGCCGTGTGTGAGTTGGAAGAACCGAATTCAGTGACAAATCCAAGAAGCCTTGACTTGTCCATCTGGACGGTCTCGCTGGGCGTCAGATCTTTAGCCGCCAGAATCACCGCTCCGACACCCGGCGCGCTCTTCACCGAATCTCCCTGAAGGATGGAAATCAGCCTCTCCGAGAGATCCCTGATATCGGCAGAACGCGCCCGGAAATATTCATCATCCATCGTCTCAAACATCTTCGCCAAATCATCCCCAGCCACCGCCACCGCGTACTCTGCGTTGAGGTTCTGAGATTCGATGGCGCTGCGGATGGAAGCGTTGAACTGGTCGCCTTCCAGAATCATCGCGTAAACATCAAAGACCGCCGCGCTGTCCTCCCCGGCTTCTTTCCTTGCCTTTTCGTACAACTCATGCAGCTGCCCCAATACCTTTTCCTTCGCCGCCTCATACCGCTGTAATTCAGCCTCTATGTCATCCACGCGGTTCCGCTGTACCACCTGTTTCTCTTTGGAGTAATAATGGATCTTTCCAATGGCGATTTCTTCCAGAATCGACGTTCCCTCAAACTTTTCCATTGTTCCACTCTCCTTCCCTCGAAATCTCTAAAATTCCCCTGCTATCGCCGTTCCTCTCAACCGTATCAATTCCCACATGGATCAGCAGTTCCATTCCATTTGGAATCGTCAGACCGCAGGCACAACGGGTTACGGCTTATCAGATATGCAGATCTTTCCTGCAAAAAGCGAAAATTCCCCCAGCAAAAAGCAGAATGGCTCCAACGAGTAAAACGGCTGCTCCCAAAATCGCTCCGCTTTCCCCAGCTGCAATTCCATTTGCGTCAAAGAGGGTAAAAAACGTACAGTATCTGATCTTTTCCGCTTTTTCACCTGTATTTGCCAACATTTGAAACACATACATCAGTGCAGGAACTCCGGCGCCAAAAGCAATGCTGTATTTTGTGTCAGAAAAAATGCAGGAAGCAAGAAAACAGATGCTTCCGATAAACAGCTGCAGACAGAGGAGCCCTGCATTCAGCTTTAAAAGCTCCGATACCGCCAGTTCCCCCGGATAGCCGGACTGAGCAATCAGCAGTTCCAGACCGGTTGCATAGATAACCATCAGAAAGATACCGCTGACCAGCGCGGACATCTGCGTCATGGCGATTGTTCTGCGCTTTACCGGAGCTGCCACAAGAGTCACCATAGAACCTCTGTCTACATATTTCGCTACCAGTCCATTTCCACGCAGAATACTGAACAGCATGGGAAAGATCAGCAGAATAAAACCGTAGAGATAAGAAATCATAAATCCAATCAAACTTGTTGCGCCGGCGCTCATTCCAACAGAAGCCATCACTTCCGGCATCACCTCGTAAAAACTGTCTAAGGTAGCCATCATTTCCGGATCATACATGCGGATAATAATGGAAATATACAAAGTGAGGACTGCGCCGAAAATAAGCAGTAACTTCACACTGCCTTTCATTTCTCTTTTGTACAACGTCATGTTAAGCATCCTGTTCTCCTCCGTAATAATTCATGAAGATTGTCTCAAGACTCTGTTTGGCAGAAACTGTAACATTTACACCACTGCAGACTCCGTCAAAATCTTTGGAAAATGCCTGTGCCATCTCCCGTGTGGGAAGCGTCACCGTGTAAGTATGCATATGGCGCTGTCTTAATGTTTCCACGGAGTCAACGGTCACAAGCTTTCCGTTACGGATGATTCCAATACGGTCACAAGTACGTTCAACCTCCTCAAACATATGGCTGGATAACAGAATCGTTTTCCTTTTTTTCTTTTCTTCCGCGATCAACTCGACAAATCGGTTCTGCATCAGCGGATCCAGACCACTGGTAGGTTCGTCGAGAATCAAAACCTCCGGATCGTGCATGAAAGCTGCAACAATTCCCAGTTTTTGCTTCATTCCCTTGCTCATTTTCTTAATTTTCACTTTAGGATCCAGTTCAAATCGCTCCAGAAGTTCACCGATACGATTATTTTTTCCGAGTTTCCGGTAATCTGCTGCAAATTTCAAAAAATCCCTTCCGCTCATATCATGAAAAAAAGTGATTTCTCCCGGTATGTAGCCAAGCTGCTTCTGAATCTCGCTGCAGTCTCTCCAGCAGTTCCGGCCATTAATCCAGCAGTCCCCGGATTTCGGTTTGATAAAACCCATAAGATGACGGATTGTTGTTGTTTTTCCGGCTCCATTTGGTCCGAGAAAGCCAAACACCTCTCCCTTTTCCACTTGAAAAGACACATCGAAAATTCCTCTTCCTGCTCCATAATCACGTGTCAGATTTTGGATGTTAATCACGCTCATTGATCTCCCCTCCCAGTCCGTTTTCTTCTTCCCAATCGAATTGCTTCTGCTCAAAGTCAGACAAAAACAACCGGGAACGGCAGACATGTATGTACGCCCGATGCTCCCGGCTGTTTTCTCATTTTATTTTACATTTTCTGCAATAAATGCTCACTTTTTTACTCTTCTTTTCTCCTGGAATCGTAGCGATAACTGCTGGACTCTTCCAGTTGTGCTGTTTCTTCCCGGTGAAGGATTACTGCGGACAGCGGCAGCAGATCCATCTCGAGAATCCCCGCTTTCACTTCATGCACGCCTTCCTGGCGCCGGAACGACAGTGCGTCAGTGCGGAAAATCTCAACCATCTCCGTCTCCTCGCTGCGCTTCATCCCTGTCAGCCACACTGGAATTTCCACATGCACTTTCTCGTTCCTGTTATTGAGCACGACCACGATCTGTTCTTTGATATTGAAGCGGCCATACGCCAGAAGATTATAATCATGATACAGTTCCAGCAGAGAACCGTCGATCAATACCGGATACTTTTTATGAATTGCGATCATTTCCTTATAAAAACGGATCAGATCCTTGTCTTCTTTTCCCCAGGGATAGGTTCTCCGGTTATCCGGATCGGTAAAGCCGCAGACACCCGCTTCATCCCCGTAATACAGGGTCGGAGCGCCCGGCCATGTCATCTGGATGACCACCGCCTCCCGCAGTACCGCTTTGTTGACATTCTCTTCTGCCGCTTTGGAACCAAGATCTCCGACTCTTCCCACCCGGTGGTTGGTTCGGGTCAGGAACCGGGAGTGATCGTGGTTATCCAGCTCGTTCATCGCCGTATACAGTGACGGCGCATAGAATGCCGGCATATGGTAGCGCATTGCCCCGAGAAAGCTCTCGCTGTTGCCGAACTGCCCCTGATTAAACTCATCGCTGTGCTTCTCCATTCCGGTCAGGAACCAGGACACCGGCTCCATGAACGCGTCATAGTTCATCACCGTATCCCACTCGTCCCCCTGCATCCAGCTTCTGGCATCGCCGTAATGTTCCGCCATAATAATCGCTTCGGGGTTCGCCGCCTTGACCACCCGGCGGAATTCCTTCCAGAACCGGTGATTGAATTCCGGACTGTGACCGAGATCTGCCGCCACATCCAGACGCCATCCGTCTACATTGTACGGAGGGGAAACCCATTTTGCGGCAATCCGCATGATGTCTCTCATTAATTCCGGCGATTCCTCATAATTCAGTTTCGGAAGCGTGTCATGTCCCCACCAGCCGTCATAAAACTCATTGTACGGCCAGTCATGCTCGTTGAAAAATTTAAAAAATGTGTGATAAGGACTGTCCTTGGACACATAGGCTCCCGGTTCGTATCCTTCCTGATTCTCATAGATTCTTTCCCGGTCCAGCCATTTGTTGAAAGAACCACAGTGATTGAATACACCGTCCAGAATAATCTTCATTCCACGCTTATGGATCTCCTCTACCAGCTGGATGAACAGCTCATTGCTGGCTTCCAGGTTTGCCTTGCTGGTGACACGGTTGATATAGCGTGTGGCATGCGTATTGTCCATATCCCAGGTATTCAGAAGCTCTCCTTCATCCTCTACGATCTTTCCAAAATGAGGATCGACATAATCATAATCCTGAATATCATATTTATGGTTGGAGGGCGACACAAAAATCGGGTTCAGATAAATGACCTGCACACCAAGATCCTGCAGATAATCCAGCTTATCCATCACTCCCTGCAGATCACCGCCGTAAAAATTCCGCACATCCATCGGCTCCGGCTCTCTGCCCCATTCGTCGATCTGTTTCACCTTTTCCTTAATATAGCAGTATTCCCCATTAAGAACATCATTGGACCGGTCGCCGTTGAAAAAACGCTCCACGAAAATCTGATACATGACCGCGCCCTTCGCCCAGTCCGGTGTATGGAATCCCGGTACAATGCCAAAGGAATACATCTCCTGCAGTTCTCTGGTAACTCCAAGTTTGTTGTAATAACAAACCATCTTGCCATATCGGATCTCAAAATAATAAAAGATCGTCTCCGTTCCCACCGGAATATCAATCTCATAATAATCAAAACCGTTGCGAATGGTTCGTACTTCCATCTCCTCGCGGATGGCTCCACTGATAAAATACACCGCATCTACGTTGTTCCGCACCGTCCGGAAACGAATGGTTACAACATCCCCCGGATTCGGTTCAAACGGAAACTGGTACTGCGGAGACTCGTCACTGTAAAGCGCATGCTTATTGAACATTCCACGCACATGTGAAATATAACGCTGTGCTTTTTCCTTATCCATATGCTGTAAGCCTCACAATCTTTGTAGTTAGTATAATTATACCCCTTTCCAGGTAGTGTTACAACATTTTTTTGTTGGCATTCTCCGGCTCTGTTTTGATGCGTACGGGCGAAATCAGCCAGGGGCAGATGGTATGCGTATATGGCGGGCATACCATCTGCCCCTGGCTGATTTCTGTTTTTTGCAGTCCGGAAATTATTTTTCCGACCGCTCAGTCAACAGGCGAAACTGTTTCTCATCGACAATACCCTTCAGTATGTCCATTGCCTGAGGATACTCATTCGTATAATGTGAAAATGTATCTGTCATCTGCAGTTTAAATCCCACGGACAAATAGAGAAAAATGGCTTTCCAACTCCACGGCTGTGTGTGGATATACACTGGAAACCGACCTTGTTCTTCAAAAATATTCATAATCTCACAGCACAAGGCTCTTCCGAGCCCTCTTCCCTGATATTTATCATCTACGATCAGCCAGTGCAATGAGGGGACAACTGAGTCCTGCCGCTTGTCCTGCCATGCAATACAAGAGCCAATGACCACCTGTTCTTCATTCAGAAGAAACCGAACATTCTTATCTAACAACTCCCGATCCTGCATATAGGAACTGACAAAGTAATGTTCCGCTTCTTCCAATGAATCAAAATCGCCGACAGAAAACTCTAATTCCGCCCATGCTTTTTCATATCCTTCTTTATAAGGAACAATGCAAAATCCATCCGGCAACACCACATCCCTGTGCTGATAATCGTCACACCTCAAAATCGTATTATAAAATGGTATACTTCTATCTAACAAAGCTAATCCTCCTTCCAAGCTATCAACAGACACTCTAACTTTCAAAATTTGGAACAACTCGTAAAATTTCTTTGAATTATAATATATCACACG
>ERZ1673750.237-NODE-237-length-52048-cov-6.048930_pt1 | contig 52048 bp, 40 predicted proteins | sample MGYA00580203_ERZ1673750 | MGnify/ENA primary metagenome ERZ1673750 (study PRJEB41218, sample SAMN15661763) | gut metagenome | host: Homo sapiens | place: Canada: London | collected 2015-08-20/2019-03-30 | study: EMG produced TPA metagenomics assembly of... | reverse complement strand
GGTCGTAGACGCGCTTAGCTACTTAGATGAGATACCAGTTTGTGTTAGCTACGAGATAGATGGCGAGATTACAGATGAATTCCCTAATACATCCAAGCTTAAAAAAGCAAAACCAGTTCTAGAAAGACTTAAGGGCTGGAAGAGCGACATAAGAGGCATAACTAAGTATGAAGAGCTTCCAAAAGAAGCAAGAGATTACATCGAGTTCATCGAAGAAAAACTTGGCAAAAAATTTAAATACATTTCTACAGGACCAAAGAGAGAAGAAATGATAATTAGATAAAGATTAACTACGCTTATGTATATGAGCGTAGTTTTTTATTGCAAATGGGGGGGGTACTTGTGATATAATAAAGATGTAGTTAATTATAGAAGTTAAGGAGCGCGGCGATGGAAGATAAAATGTTGATAGCAAAAGATGTGTGTAAAAAATATGCACACTCAAAAACTTATGCCAATAAAGATATTGACATAAGCATAAACACAGGAGAGATCAAAGGCCTCTTTGGACCAAACGGGGCGGGCAAAACTACTTTCGTTAGACAAGTCTGTGGTCTTTTAAAACCTGATTCAGGATACATAGAGATAGATGGAGTAGATATATCAAAACATAAAAATTACATACCAAGCAAAGTCTCATACTTAGGCCAAATTGCATATACGCATAGAGCTTTAAAAGTTATAGAATTTATACAATTCACAGGAGTATATAGAGGGATAGACGCAAAAGAGTCTAAAAGACAAGCACTTAAGCTACTTGAATACTTTGGAATGAATTATTTACAAGATAAACTTATTGGCTCAATTAGTGGTGGTGAGACAAGACTCGTTGCTTTTATGGCAGCCATCATAGGATACAATCCATTCGTTGTACTTGATGAGCCAACAAATGATGTTGATCCAGAAAAAAGAATATTGCTTTGGCAATTAGTGAAAAAACTTAAAGAAGAAAGAGGCATATCATTTTTATTAGTAACACATAATATACAAGAAGCTTCAAATGTTGTAGACGATGTTGCCATAATGTACGGTGGTCAAATAATCAAGCAAGGAAGGCCATATGAATTAGCAGAGGCTTTAAAAATAGATACAAAAGTAGATTTCGTTGTACCATATCATACTAAAATTGATGATGAGTTGATAAGCCGTCTAAAAATTATTAAAATTGATGATGAACACTTAAGAATAAATGCTAGTAAAGATAAAGTCAATACTGTTTTAAACGAGCTTTACTCAAGCAGCCTAGGCTCATCAATTAGCTCTATAAAGATACTTCCTCCTTCTTTAGAGGATATCTACATGATGAATATAAAGGAGAATAAGTAATGGAAATCAATAAATCAAGTCAAAATAAATCTGGCATCAAAGATTATTTAATAAAACAATTTTACTTAATAAAGTCAGAGCTATTAACACTAAGACTAAGCTGGAAATGGTCGCTACTAATAGTTTTGGTATCGCCTATAAGCGTATTGATCTTTCTATATTTATTAGTCGGCATGAAAAATCCTGAGTATATGAACTATGTTATATCAGGTAACATCATCATGTCACTAGTTACAGGTACTATGCTAACCTTAGGTCAAGAGCTTGGCGTACTTAAACAAATCAGAGGCTTTGACTACTACGCATCGCTACCAATTAAGAAAATACAGTTAATAACAGCCTATTTAATAAGAGCAACTATATTAACACTACCATCAATAATAGTCTTGATATTCTTAGGAAGAATTATTTTTGATGTTCAAATCAATATTAATTTTACTATGCTTTTAATAATATTCTTATCTGGACTATCTTTATCAGGCTTAGGAGCTTTTATAGGTGTATATAGCACCAACATGGAACAATCAAGCACAGTCACACAAATAATACAACCACTAATTGTCTATTGTGCGCCAGTCTTTATACCCTTTGAGAGCATGCCAAAAATTATGCAGTACATTTCATATTTAGTACCAACAACATATGTTTCCAATGCTTTGAGAAAGAGCTTTGTAGGAGAATTTGATTTAATTAGTATATTAGTTTTATTATTGTTCTCAATAGCTTCGGTTTATTTAGTTGAGTATAAAATCGATTGGAGACAAAAATCTTAATTAAATATTGATAAAAATTAACTACGCTTGTGTATATGAGCGTAGTTTTTTATGCCATTTATTCCTCTATCTATAAAGAAATCTTATAATAACATACACTTTTTTATAAAAAAATCTATATTTGTGATTCAAATCACATATTTAATATAAAATGACCTGTATAATTTAAACACAATATAATTCATCCAGAGAGGCGGAGGGACTGGCCCTATGAAGCCCGGCAACCTGTTTAAACAAGGTGCTAATTCCAGCGGTTATACCGAGAGATGACGATTTTTCATGATACTCTTTATCTTTTGGTAAAGAGTTTTTTTATTGGATTTATCCAAGGAAGGAGGAGCTTATGATAGAAGCAAAAAATTTGATTAAGACTTACAGGGTAGATGGCAAAGAATTTAATGCTGTTGATGGTGTAAGTTTTAAAGCAGAAAAGAAAGACATCTTGGCCATCATAGGTTTATCTGGTGCAGGTAAGTCTACTTTAGTCAGACTACTCAATAGACTTGAGGAAGCTGACGGTGGCGAAGTAATCATAGATGGAGTGAATATATTTAACTTAAAGCAAAAAGAGCTCTTAGCTTTAAGAAAGAAAATCGCTTTTATCTTTCAAACTTTTAATCTTTTTAGTCAATACACAGTTCTAGACAATGTGATTTTCCCTTTAAACTTAAATGGATTTAAGGGCGACAAAAAGGCTGAAGCGAGAAAGTTTCTTGATTACGTTGGCTTACTTAATAAAGAGAAGGCATATCCAAGTGAATTATCTGGTGGACAAAGACAAAGAGTTGCCATAGCAAGAGCCCTTGTATCTAAGCCTGAAATTATACTCTCAGACGAAGCAACGAGCGCACTTGATCCAGAAAGTACTAGGATGGTCATAGATTTATACAAAAGAGCAAGAGATGACTTTGACACGACTACCATCATGATAACGCATCAGATGGAAGCGGCAAAGGACGCTTCGAACAAAATTGCTCTTATGGAAAATGGAAGAATTATAGAAGAAAACACTACTACAGAGCTTTTTAAAAATCCAAAGACAAAGCTTGCACAAAGCTTTATCAAAAAGGCGGCTCCTGATATTGAGCTTGATTACAGCGCTTTCACTGGCAAATTGATTAGACTTTCTTATTCAAAAGATACAGTTAAAACGCCTGTATTAAGTAATGCGATGAAAAACTTTAACGTTGACATCAACATCATCGACGGCAATATCAGTAACGTTTTGGATGAAGAGCTTGGTTACATGGTCGTTGAGCTTCGCGGCTCTGACGAAGAGACACAAAAGGTTATCAAGTATCTAAAAGCTAATTGCGCAGAGGTATCGGAGGTGATAGCATGAGATTCAAGGAAATAATGGACATAGTTTTACCAGCACTTCCTGAAACTATAATCATGATTTTGGTTCCGGCGCTCATCGCTCTAATTATTGGACTTCCATGGGGCATATTAAGTTTTGTGACTAGACCAAAGGGACTAAGAGAAAATAAATTTATTTATACCATAACAAACGGTCTTATCAATATTTTTAGAAGTATGCCAGCCATCATATTAATTATAGTTCTAGCGCCACTATCAAGATTTATAATTGGTAAGGCAATAGGAACTGAGGCGGCTTTGGTGCCACTAACATTCGCGGCAGCGCCTTTCATAGCAAGATTATATGAAGGATACTTCCTAGAAGTTGACTCAGGCGTCATAGAAGCAGCCAAATCAATGGGTGCAAGCAATTTTGAAATTGTCAAAGTTCTATTAAAAGAGACGGTACCAGCAGCTATACTTGGCGTAACAACTACAATCATAAACTTAGTTGGCTATTCAGCAATGGCTGGAGCACTTGGCGGAGGCGGTCTTGGCGACATCGCAATCAGATATGGCTACCAAAGAAATCAACTTGATATACTTTGGATTTCAGTCGCACTCATAGTTATAATCGTACAAATTGTACAATTCACAGGAAACACTATTTACAAAAAAGTAAACAAAAAATAAATTTACAAATTTAAGGAGAGAATAAAATGAAAAATATATTTAAATTATTATTAGCATTAACTTTAGTAGCAACACTTGTAGCTTGCAATAATTCTACAGGAAATACAAATAAAAAGGTAACAGAAGAAACTACAGGAACAAGTTCTGAAACAGAGTCGGAAACAAAGACAGATGAAGACAATAAGATTATCATAGGTGTATCACCAGTGCCTCACGCAGAAATAACTGAAGCACTTAAAGATGAATTTGCAAAAGAAGGCCTAGACGTTGAAGTAAAGGTATTTGACGACTACGTGCAACCAAACCTTGCACTTGATCAAGGCGACATCGATGCAAACTATTTCCAACACATACCATACCTAGAAAATTTTGCTAAAGAAAGAGGACTTAACTTAGAAAATCTTGGCTCAGTACACATCGAACCAATGGGATTATACTCAGACAAGATAAAATCACTTGATGAATTAAAGGACGGAGACGAAGTTTTAATTCCAAGCGATCCATCAAACGGACGTAGAGCTTTACTATTACTTGAAAAGAATGGTTTAATCACACTAAAAGACGATACTAAAGAAGATATAACTGAAAAAGATATTGATCAAAACACAAAGAACCTAAAGTTTACACCAATTGAAGCAGCTAATATACCAAACGTTTATAAAGACGCAGCACTTGCAGCTATCAACACAAACTTCGCACTTGGCGCAGGACTTAACCCATCAGCTGATGCTTTAGCTCTTGAAGATAAGGACAGCCCTTACGCAAACATCATCGCTGTTAGAAAAGGTGACGAAACAAAAGATAAGTTCCAAAAGCTTATCAAAGTATTCCAATCAGAAGCTTGCAAGAAATTTATTGAAGAAAAATACAAGGGTGAAATATATCCTGCTTTTTAATTTTTAATGACAGGAGAAGTGATGGCTACGGCTATCACTTTTCTTTTGTAAAAATTTTATATTTTTTTCATAAATATATGTTATAATTAGTATAGATGTTTATGCGCGAAAATATTCACGCACTATGAATATTATAAATGCTTTTTTGAAAGGAAGATATTATGTGTGGTATAGTTGGATACTATGGCAAGAATGATGCGATAAATTATGCGATCAAGGGACTTTATAGCCTTGAGTATAGGGGCTATGACTCGTCAGGCATTGCTTTTATTAAAGATAATGATTTAAAAATATATAAAAGAGTTGGCAGGATAAAGGAGCTTGACAAGGTTTGTCCGAAAGATATTTCTGATATAGCTATCGCTCATACGAGATGGGCGACACATGGAGGCGTGAGCGAAACGAATGCGCATCCGCACCTTGATACGAGCGCTTCATACGCTATAGTTCATAATGGCGTCATAGAAAATTATCTTGAGCTAAAAAGATCTATGCCTGACTTTACTCCGAAGGGTGAGACTGACACAGAAGTTCTTGTTGAATACATCGCAAGAAATATGAAAGAAAACAATGTAAGTAGCTTTATGAAAGCACTTGAGGGAGTAAAAGGCAGTTACGCGATATTAATTTTGGATAAAAAGACAAAAAATTTATACTTTGCTAAGAATGGCTGCCCATTATTAATGAGTGTGAAAAATGATGAATATCTATTTGCAAGCGATATCTCGGCTGCCATCGAGCTAAGTAATGAAATTATTTATTTTGAAGATGGTGACATGGGCGTTTTAAATAGTGATGGCATCAAGATTTATAACTCAGGTAAAGAAGTTCATAGAGAAATTCAAAAATCAAATGTAAATATAGAAGAAACTCAAAAAGATGGCTACGAGCACTTTATGCTTAAGGAAATACACGAAGAGCCAAAGAAGTTCAAAGAATTACTTGATAGACACATTCGTGACGGCAAGGTGTATTTCGATGAATTAGATGGACTTAATCTAAATGATTTTGATAACATCTATGTCACAGGCTGTGGAACTGCTTATCATGCAAGCCTACTTGCGAAAAATTATCTTGAAAGATTCTTAGAAAGACCGATAATTGCTGAAACATCGAGCGAATTAAGATATTCATATAATTTCATTGGCAAGAAGACACTTCTTATAGCAATCAGTCAATCAGGTGAAACAGCTGATGTCATGGGCCTTGTGAAAGAAGCGAAAAAAAGCGGAGGGGCAGTACTTGCCATTACAAACGTGATTAATTCATCGCTTGACAGGATCGCTGACTATAAGGTACACATCTTTGCTGGACCAGAAATTTCAGTTGCATCGACAAAAGCTTTTATGATGCAAATACTATGCATATATTTACTAGGAATATACTTTAGAGAAGGACTTGCTGGCTACGACTGCGGTATGTATAGTCAAATTGTTGATGAACTTATTAAGATATCAAAAGAAATGGATTCAGAAATCACAAGACTTGAGCCTATTGCCAAAGAAGTCGCTAGTAAGATTAAAGATAAGGAAAAAATATTTTTCATTGGTCGTGACCTTGATTATATCGCGGCTCTTGAAGTTTCGCTTAAACTTAAAGAGATTAGCTACATCAATTCAATCGCCTTCAAAGCAGGTGAGCTAAAGCATGGTAGCATTGCGCTTATAGATGAAAAATCATCGGCCATTGCCTTTGCAAATGAAGGACAAATTTATGAAAAGACTAGAACTACTTTAGAAGAGCTAGTTGCTAGAGGCGCTGAGACTATACTTGTGACAAATCAAGACGAGGGCGAGGGCATAGTGACCTTAAAGAGAACATTCACAATTTTTACGCCAATTTACAGCGTTTTATTTGGTCAACTTATGAGCTACTATACAGCGAAGGTTTTAGGACGAGACATTGACAAACCAAGAAACTTGGCTAAGAGCGTAACAGTAGAGTAGGAGGATATATGATTAGAAAAGCAATAATACCCGCGGCTGGCTTGGGAACGAGGATGCTTCCTCAGACTAAAGCATCGCCAAAGGAGATGATACCAATCTTTGATAAGCCGACCCTGCAATATATAGTTGAAGAGGCTTATGAATCAGGCATCACGGACATACTGATTATAACTGGAAGGAATAAAAATTCTATAGAGGATCATTTTGATAGAAATATCGAGCTAGAGAAATCTCTTGAAGATTCGGGCAAATTCGAGATACTTAAGGAGATTAACAAAATATCTGACATGGTCAATATTTATTACATCAGGCAAAAGGCGCCGCTTGGCCTCGGACACGCAATCTTGTGCGCTGAGAGCTTTGCTGGTGGGGAAGATGTCGCAGTGCTTTTAGGCGACGACATCGTTTATTCAAAAGAGCCTTGCTTAAAGCAGCTGATGAACGCTTATGACGAGACGGGCAAATCCATCTTAGGTGTTGGTATTGTGAATAAAGAAGATACATCAAAGTATGGCATCATCGCTTATGATGAAAAAGTGAATGAAAGATTATATAAGCTTAAGTCCATAGTCGAAAAGCCAGATATTGACAAGGCTCCGTCCAATATAGCTGTGCTTGGTAGATACATACTAAAAAATGATATCTTTAGCTTGCTTAAAAAGACTAAGCCAGGGAAGAATGGCGAGATACAGTTAACTGACGCTATTGACATGCTACTAAAAGAAGACGATATCTACGCTTATGTATTTGAAGGTCACAGATATGACTTAGGCAGCAAACTTGGATTTATACAGGCAAATCTTGATTTTGCTTTAAGAAGTGATATTCGTGAAGATGTTTTAAATTATATCAAGGACATATTGATAGATGAGGCTTAAGGACTTTGAGGCAGCCATCTTTGACTTGGATGGAACTGTCTTTGACTCGATGAATGTTTGGAAGAACGTTGACCTAAGATTTTTCAATAGGCACTCGCTCTTCTTAACTGACGACTACTTTGATAATATCATGCACAAAACACTCACGGACTCGGCAAAATACACTATTGAGCGCTACGCACTCAATATGACGACCGAAGAAGTCGTTAATGAGTGGACTCATCTAGCAAAGGAAGAGTTCGAGAACAATGTAGTGCCTAAGAAGGGTATCATTGATTATCTGAAGAAAATTAGAGAAAAAGGCGTAAAAACTTCGATTGCGACAGCAAATGAGAAGGACATCTTTATTACTACGCTTAAAAAGTTTGATATGCACACGCTTTTTGATGACATAGTGACTCTATCTGAAGTCGGTTCAGATAAATCGTCGCCAATCATTTATTTAAAGTGCATTGCAAAATACAATATCATGCCGCAAAACACCTTAGTCTTCGAAGATTTGCCGAAAAACCTCAAAACTGCGAAAAAAGCAGGTTTTGTAACAGTTGGCGTACTTGATAACGAGGACTATCTGTCACATATTTCTAAATATAGCGACATCATCATTAGAGATTTTACAGAAATTTAGGAGGACATTATGAAAAAAATTATTTTAACACTAATTATTCTATCTATGCTTATGGCTTTAGTATCTTGTAAGCCAAAGGAAAAAGAAGAGCTTAAACTAGGCTTTGTACCTTTAGTTGACCAAGATAAACTAGAAGATTTAACAGAACCACTAACAAATATACTTACAGATAAGCTTGGAACAAAAGTTTCTATGTTTACATCAACAAACTATGTTGGCGTAGTTGAAGCGCTTGGCTCAGGAAAGGTTGATTTTGCAATCATCCCACCATTTGCCTATGTATTAGCAAATAAGAATGGCGGAGCAGAAGTACTTTTATCAGCACTTAACAAGGATGGCAAAAATTATTATAGAAGTGAATTATTAGTTAGAAAAGATTCTGGCATCAAGGAAGCTTATGAAAAAGACGGCTACGAAGCACTTAAGGGTAAAAAGATTGCCTTCGTTGACCCAGAGAGCGCATCAGGCTACATCTACCCAGGCGCTATGCTTGTTAAGGGCGGACTTGATCTTGAAAAAGATATTGAATATATGTTTGCTGGCGGACATGACAAGGCGGTTCAAATGCTTTTAAATGGCGATGTTGACGTGTGTGCTACTTATGAAGGCGCTGAAAAGAAACTTATGAAGGACTTTGATGGACTTGAAGGACTAGAAGTGCTTGAATATACTGACAAGATCCCATACGTATGCGTAGCAGCAAGCAAGGACCTTTCAGATGATATGAAGAAAAAGATAAAAGAAGTATTTCAAAATGATTTATCTAGCGGCGAAGGCAAAGAAGCCTGCGAAAAAATATTTAATTTAACAGGTTTTGTCGAAGCAACAAACGATGACTTCCAAAATGTTATCGATACAGCTAAGATTATGAACGTTGATTTAAGTAAATGATATTAGAAGTAAAAGATATTTCAGTACAATACGAAAAAAATATAGATGCGATCAAGGACGTCTCCTTTAATGTAGAGGGAGGCGACTTTGTCGCGCTTATAGGACCATCAGGTGCAGGCAAATCAACTCTTTTAAAAGCAATTAACGCGCTTAATCCTCTTAGCAAGGGAAGCGTTATATATAAGGGCGAGGACGTTCATAGCCTTCGCGCAAAAGATTTAAGAAGGCTTAGAAGAAATATTGCCTTCATTTTTCAGGATACAAGCATTATTGAAAATATTTCAGTTCTTGATAATGTTTTATTAGCGCGTCTCGGCGAGAAGAATTTTTTTGAGGCAATGTTATCAAAATTCACAGATGATGAGTATATGGATGCTCTCAAAGCCATCGAGATGGTTGGGCTTAAAGAAAAAACTTATGCGCTTGCAAAAGATTTATCTGGTGGACAAAAGCAAAGGGTTGCCATAGCTAGGGCGCTTTTTCAAAAGTCAGACCTTATCTTAGCAGACGAGCCTATATCTTCCCTTGATATAGAGACAAAGAGGTCAATCATGGATATTTTTAAAATGCTTAATACTGATTACAAAAAGACAATTATCATAAGCATGCATGACCTTGATTTATCGCTTGAATATGCAAAGAGAGTAATTGCAATCAAGGACCACAGAGTATATTTTGACAGGAGTGCAAATGAACTAAATTATGACTCAGTTAAAGACTTATTTATCTAAAAAGAGAAAAAAGAAAATTTTATTAGCAATGACTTTTTTAGTCATGCTAGTGGCATCAGGCTTAGGATCACAAGTTTCCTTAAGCTCTTTTTTGCGTGGACTGCCAGATATGCTTGACCTAGTCAGAAGGATGTTTACACTTGATTTTTCATATATAGTATCGGTTATGGATTTACTATTCGAAACATTTCTTATGGCCTTTGTATCATCAGCATTTGGGGTATTCTTGGCTTGTCTTATAACATTCTTCCTTCCTTACAACACAAGCCCTTCGCAAATAGTTTCAAAAGTATTAAGCGCAGTATTTTCAGTTTTTAGAACGCTTCCATCACTTATATGGGCAGCGCTACTTGTGAGTTTTTTCTCGGCTGGCCGCTTCTCAGGACTATTGGCACTAAGCATCATTTCATTTTTCATGTCAACAAAACTTATAAAAGAATACATAGAGGCCATGGACAAGGATGATTTTGATTTTTACAAGTCACTTGGCATTGGCAAAGGCAAAATTTATTACAAGATAATACTTACTAAGATGAGAAAATTTATTGTATCGACATTTTTGCTTTGCTTAGAAAGTAACATCAGAAGCGCGTCAATACTTGGACTTGTTGGCGCAGGCGGCATAGGACAAAGACTTTGGCTAGAATTAAATCACATGAACTACGATAGAGTCTCGTCAATCATATTTATGCTACTTATATTAATTTTCCTTATAGACTTAGTGAGTCAAAAGATAAGAGAAATAGATATAAAAAGTCCGATAAATGTTAATAATTTAGCTTTATACAAAAAAAGCAATATACTTAGGGAGATATTATTCATAATTTTTTTGATAGCACTTTTCCTTATAATTAAATTTTCAATCAATATTACCTATGAACGCTTTACACTTGGTCTTAAGCAAGGCGGCGTTATAATTAGAAAGATAATAAGCCCAGATTTTGCTTATTTATCAAGGGCAGTGCCAGCAGCTTTTGAATCAGCTGCCATCGCCATATTTGCTTCACTTATGGGAGCCATCGTATCATTTATATTTACACCATTTACTGCGGTGAACATCGCTCCATCAAAAAAAGTTTCAGTTTTATTTAAAGTGCTCATCAATGTAATTAGGACCTTCCCAGCCATCATCTCAGCTATAATTTTCTTCAGAGGCTTAGGACCGGGCCCCTTTGCAGGCGCACTCGCACTAAGCGTTTATACATCGGGTATGCTTAGTAAACTTTATTTTGAATACATCGAAGACATTCCAGCAGAAACAATCATGTCCATGAAGGCACTCGGCTTGAGTCCATTCACCATGTATGCGAAAATTATTTATCCAAAGACATATAGAAGCTTTTTAGGTTTTGTGCTATATAGACTCGAATCAAACGTTAGAAACTCGTCGATACTCGGACTTATCGGGGCAGGCGGTATCGGTACACTTCTTTCTATGAACATAGCGTGGCGCAATTGGAACAGAGTTGGCTCACTTTTATTAGTCAGCTCAATCATGATTATATTTTTTGATTACTTATCATCAACAATTAGAAAAAAATTATTATAATTAAGTGGGCAGACGCTCACTTTTTTTTATTTTATATAAATTCAATGATATAAAAATATTTTTATAGGTTTATTAAAAAAGGTATTGACTTTAAATTATTTAAATAGTATAATTAGCTATAGCTAATAAAAGTTAGTTAAAGCTAATGATATATTGGCTGAGAAGGTTTATTTAATGGCGATTGTATTTGCCAAATATTTTCGAAAGGAGGAACTATGAAAAAACTAAGCATTTTATTGGTGACAGCATTAATTTTTTTGATGTCCATTACTAGTGTTTTTGCAGGTAATGCAGATAAAATATACAAAGACTGGGAAGACGTAAGTAAGGACATGGAAGTGGTTTTAAGGGATGCTCTTAAAATTTATGAAGCAGGCGGTCCAGATGCAGGCAAGAAAGGCTATGACAAAATTAACGAAGCTTATTTTAGATATTATGAAAAATTAGGCTTTGAAAAAATTGTTATGACAACAATTTCTGGTAAGCGTGGATCAACTGTTGAGAACCAATTTTATTTGGCAAGAAAATCTATGCGTCAAAATGAAGATATCGATGTTGTTAAAGATGAAGTTGAAGTACTAATTAGATATCTACACGAAGATGCAAAGACACTTGACGGTATGAGAGGTAAAACCGGTTCTGGCTGGGGCGTTTTCTTTAGCGTTTTAGGACTAACTTTAAGAGAAGGTCTCGAAGCAATCCTAATTGTCGCAGCACTTATTGCTTATCTTGTAAAGACAAACAATTTAAAATACGTAAAAGGCGTTTATATCGGCGCAATTTTAGGTATTGTTGCTTCAATAATTCTTGCGATTATTTTCAATATGATTGCTCAGAAATTTGGAGCTGACAGCAGTGGTGTTAGCCAAGAGATTTTTGAAGGATGCGGAATGTTTTTGGCTGTTATTGTTTTATTCTATGTATCAAACTGGATGCTATCAAAATCTGAAGTTGAAGTTTGGAATCATTACATCCAATCAAAGGTCGAAAGTTCAATTACAAAAGGAAGTGCTATGGCTTTAGTATTCAGCTCATTCTTAGCAGTTGCCCGTGAAGGCGCGGAATTGATTATTTTCTTCCAAGGTATGAGAGAAAATATTTCAAACAATCCAGCATACATGTGGGGCGGCTTAGTATGCGCAATCGTAGTACTTGCAATTGTATATGTATTAATTACAAAGATGAGCGTAAAGCTTCCATTAAAACCATTCTTCACCTTTACTTCTATACTGATGTTTGTACTTTGTATTTCATTCATCGGAAAAGGTGTTTATGAATTCCAAGAAGCTGATCTTATCAGAAGGACAATGATTCCATGGATGAATGGATTTACAATTGACATCTTAGGAATTTATGATAGGGTAGAAACTCTATTGCCACAAGTTATTTTAATAGTAATAACTATTGTAACAGTTATCGTTCAAATTAAACGTAACAAAATTAAAAGAGCAGAGCTCGAAAGAGATTATGCAAATAAGAACTAATAGGAGGTTTATTATGAGTTCAAAATTAAAAAAATTATTAGCACTAGCACTTGCAATTATGACAGTTGCAGCTTACGGATGTAATCAAGCATCAAAACCAGCTGATGACAATACAGCTAAGGTTGAAGACAAAAAAGATGATGACACAAAAACTGAAGACACAAAAGCTGATGACAGCAAAGACGTTGCAGCTCCTGGTGAAGACGCAGGATTCGACGAATTCCCAATTGGCGACGAACAAGAATCAGGCCCTCTAGCAGTTGCTGGTGTTTATTTCCAACCAGTAGATATGGAACCAGCAGGTAATTCATTATCAAAAGAAGAAGCTGACTGCCATATCGAAGCTGACATTTCAGCAACAGAAGAAGGTACAACTCTTGGTTACGGCGCAGGCGACTTTGTTCCTTGGTTAAATGTTAAAGCATATATCCAAAAGAAAGACTCAGACAAGGTTCAAGAAATCGCTTTCATGCCAATGAACGCATCAGATGGTCCACACTATGGTGCAAATATAAAATTTGAAGAAGGTCTTGGCACATACAATGTTAAGTTTGAAATTTCTGCTCCAGGAAACGACTATCTATTACACGTTGACAAAGAAACAGGTGTAACAGGAAGATTCTGGACAGAGCCAATCGTTATTGAATGGCCAGAATTTGAATGGACAGGTCCAAAGTGGTAGAAAATATTGGAAATGGCTTTTAGCCATTTCCTTATTGTACATAGGAGGAATTATGTTAAAGATATTTATTAAAGTAATGGAAGCTGGCGTAGGATTCTCATTTATAATGGGTTTGGCGCTTGGATATCTAAGTACAGAAAACTTCAAAAGCAAATATAAAATTATTTTTGGTACAGTCTTTGTAGGCACTCTTGCGGCAATTATCTCTTCAATCATTAGAGAAATTCCGAATTTTGTCAACAGAAGCGCTTTGTCATTTTGGTCAATGGTACCAATAGTAATTGCTTTTATTGGAATTATCATTTTTTATTTTTTAAAAGAAAAATCCAGTATATATAAAAATATTTTTGTTAGTTTTTTGTCCCTTTATATCATAGCGTCATTTTTCTATTATATGCCGGCTCTTTTTGTTCAGCTAAACAATTTTGTTTATTATGGGGAATCTGCTGTATCCACTATGGTTCTATATAGAATCATTGGTTATGTATTTGCAGTTGTTCTGATGATTTTATCAAGTATTGCAATTTTCAAAATCGTTAGACGAGTTGAAAAAATTTATAGGGATAAAATTTTAATGATCTCATTATCAATTTGGGGAATAAATCAAATATTTATTGTTCTTCAAAGACTATACGCAGTTGACCTTATTCCGAGAAGTGCAAGTGTATTTAACACAATTGCTTGGGTAATAAACCATGCACACTACATCGGATTTAGTCTAATGATTTTCTTAATAATCCTGCCAATAATCTTATATTTAAATAATATGAAGGTTAAGGAAACTTTTAAAAATCCTGCAGAATTAAGAAAAAAGAAATATCATATGAGATGCAATAGAAATTTAGCAAAATTTTTATTAATTTTAATCGTTATTAACGTTTTTAGTTTAACTTATTTAAGGGCTTATTCTGGACGCGAAATTCAGCTTTCAGAACCCGAAGAGTATGAAATTGAAGGCGATATGATTGTTATCCCACTGTCAGAACTTGAAGATATGAAACTCCACCGTTATCAATACACGGCATCTGATGGAGTTCACATGAGATTTTTCTTAATTAAAAAATCTCAGGGTTCATATGGAGTTGTGCTTGATGCTTGTGAAATTTGCGGGCCATCAGGTTATTATGAGCGTGGCAACGATGTCATTTGCAAATTATGTGATGTTATTATGAATCGTGGTACAATTGGTTTTAAGGGAGGATGTAATCCAATCCCTATACCATACATTGTTCATGATGAAAAAGTAAAAATCAACACGCAAGATCTTGATGCCAACAGCTTTGTATTTAAGTAGGTGACATATGTTTTTTAGAATGATTAAAGGTGCAATCTTTAGGCAAAAGAAAAAAATGGTCTTGATTGCATTTGTAGTAATGCTTGGCACTTGTCTTTCAACCGGCATGCTTAACACAATGCTTGGCATTGGTGACAAGGTCAACAGAGAATTAAAAGCTTATGGGGCGAATATAAATGTTGTCCCAAAAGAATCTTCCATGCTTGATGATATTTATGGAATTGGCGAGGATAGTCAAAAAAACTATTTGAAAGAAGATGAACTTGGTATGATAAAAACCATCTTTTGGTCTTTCAATATCGTTGATTACACACCATATTTAAATATCAATGCTAAAGTTGATGGAGAATCTACAAGAGTTGTAGGAACATGGTTTTATTATCACATGGATCTTCCAACTGGCGAGTCCATCGATACAGGTATGAGAAAATTAAAAACTTGGTGGAATATCGATGGCGAGTGGATTGAAGACAAAGATACAGACAAAGTCATGGTTGGCACTGTCTTTGCTCTTAGAAATAATTATAAGCTTGGCGATAAAATTAAAATCGAAGGTTCTTCTAAAACAAAAGAATTTACAATCGCGGGTATTTTTGATTCAGGTAGTGATGAAGACTCACACATTTATCTACCATTAAAAATTGCTCAAGAATTGGATGGGGTATCAAATGTAGTTTCTCGCGTAGAAGTTTCTGCATTAACAACTCCTGATAACGATTTGGCAAGAAAAGCCGCAAGAAATCCAAAGTCTCTTACAATTAAGGAATGGGAGGTTTGGTACTGTACAGCTTATGTAAGTGCAATTTGTTATCAAATTCAAGAAGTTATGACCGATTCGATCGCAAAGCCTATTAGGCAGGTAGCAGAAAGCGAAGGCGATATTTTAAATAAGACTACTTTGTTAATGGTTTTAATTACCGCTCTAAGCTTAATTGGCGCAGCACTTGCAATTTCAAATCTAGTAACAGCATCTGTCATGGAAAGGCGCGCTGAAATTGGACTGCAAAAAGCAATTGGCGCAAATAACACGAGAATTATTTCGAGAATTTTAGTTGAAAATATTAGCACAGGTATTATGGGTGGAACCGTTGGATATTTCATTGGACTTGGTCTTACTCAAATCATTGGTATAACAGTTTTTGGTTCTGGAATACCGCCTACACCGATGGTAATACCTATTGTAATTATTTTGATTTTACTGGTAATTGTTTTAGGCTCCATACCAGCCATTAGATATTTGCTAAAACTTAATCCAACGGAGGTGCTTCATGGAAAAGGCTAAAAGAAAAAATGTACAATTCTTTTGGAAGATGGTTGAGTCATCAATAGCAAGAAGAAAGGCTCGTATGCTAACTGCACTTCTAGCAATTGCAATGGGCGCAACGATTTTATCAGGTCTTGTTACAATCTATTACGATATTCCAAGACAATTGGGAAAAGAATTTAGAAGTTATGGAGCAAATATGATTGTTATTCCAAAATCTCAAGACGATAAGATTGGAGATAGTCATATTGATGAAATAAAAAAACTTGCAGGCGACAAACTTGTGGGAATTGCTCCTTATATTTATCAAAACGCAAAAATCAATGAGCAACCTTTTGTAATTGCAGCTACAAATTTTGATGGCTTAAAAAAGAACAGTCCATTCTGGCTAGTTGATGGTGATTGGCCGAGTGAAAAAAGGACAGTTATGCTTGGACACGAAATTTCAAAAAAACTTGGCCTAAAAATCGGCGATCCTTTTGTACTGAGCACTCCAAAAGAAAATTCACAAGAAATGAGAGACAGTGATTTTAAAGTTGCTTCAATTGTAACGACTGGCGGAAAAGAAGAAGATTTAATATTTATGTCTATTGAAGATATTAGATCTATTATGGGCGATTTAAATATCAATATCATCGAATGTTCAATTGATGCGAACAGTGAAGAGCTTCAAGCAATTGCAAATAAAATAAATGAAATCGATGCTACTGTTAGTGCCAGACTTGTTAAAAGAGTTACAGAATCACAAGGCGTGGTACTTGAAAAGCTTCAAGCCCTTGTATGGATTGTTACAATTATTGTTTTATTCATCATGATGATATGCGTTAGTACAACAATGATGGCTGTTGTAACTGAAAGAAGAAAAGAAATTGGTCTTAAAAAAGCCTTGGGCGCACACAATAAATCAATAATTTATGATTTCTTAGGCGAAGGATTTTTACTTGGACTAATGGGCGGAGCCCTTGGTTCTTTACTTGGATATTTATTTGCAAGTGAAGTATCAAGACGAGTTTTTGCAAGAGGTGTAAATTTTTTATGGGCTCTAGTTCCAATTACAATCATTGTATCAATAGCAATTACAATTGTGGCTTGTATTATACCAGTTAAAACTGCAACTGCAGTTGATCCAGCACTTGTATTGAGGGGGGAATAATGAATATATTAGAATTAAAAGATATCTCAAAGATATACGGAGATTTAAAGGCACTAGATAAAATAAACTTAAATGTGGAAAAAGGCGAATGGGTTTCAATCATGGGTCCATCAGGTAGCGGTAAAACAACAATGATGAACATCATCGGCTGTATGGATAAGCCTTCTATAGGTGAAGTTTTACTTGAAGGAATTGATGTTTCAAAATTAAATCAAAAGGAATTAACCGAGATTAGAAGAGATAAGATTGGACTAATTTTTCAACAATTCCACTTGGTAAACTATTTAACTGCCTTAGAAAATGTTATGATGGCCCAATACTATCACTCAATGGTAGATAAGGAAGAAGCCTTGCAAGCCCTTGAAAGCGTTGGATTAAAAGATAGGCACAATCACTTACCTAATCAGCTTTCAGGTGGTGAACAACAACGTGTTTGTATTGCCCGTGCTCTCATCAACCATCCTTCCCTTATCTTAGCGGACGAGCCGACAGGAAATTTGGACGAAAAGAACGAAATGCTTGTTTTGGATATTTTAGAAAGACTTCATAACAGCGGATCTACAATTGTAGTTGTTACCCACGACCAAGAGGTTGGTGTTGAGGCAGAAAGAATCGTTTTTCTAGAGCATGGAAGAATTGCTAGAGAAGAAAAACAAAAAAGACAAAGACCAATTTTGGAGGTTTAATATGAAAAAGACTTTATTATTACTATTGGCGCTTAGTTTACTGTTGACAGCATGCGCCAAGAAGCCTGACGATGCTCGTGCTGATGGCTCAGGTAGTGATGCATATAAAGATGGCACATACCACGGAGAAAGTCAAGCTGATGAATGGGGCGGCAAGGTTACAACAGATATTACCATCAAGGATGGAAAAATTGTTGAAGCAAATTTAAAAAACTTGCTAGCTGATGGAAGTGAAAAAGACGAAAACTATGGAAAGGCCAAAGAAGGCGCAACAAACCAAGGCCTTTACAAGATTGCACAAGAAGCAGTTAAAAATTCGAAGGAATATCCAAAGCTTTTAATTGAAAAAGGAAAGATCGAAGATGTCGAAGCTATCTCTGGTGCGACTGTTACATTTAAATCTTTCACAGAAGCTGTAAATGATGCATTGAAGGATGCAAAATAAAATCTATTAAAAAAACCAGGAGGTCAATTATGAATAAAAATAAAATTTTTGGAATTCTATTTATAATATTTGGCGTATTAATTTTCTTAACACCAGGTACACTTGCTCCGGTATGCCCAGCAATGCCAGATGGAAAATTTATGAAATGTCATTGGATGGGACAAGCTATTAAAGGCATTGGCGGAGTTATGACTGTTCTAGGCCTTATTTATACAGCTATTAAATCTAAGAAGCAAATGTTTTTTACCCTAGCCATATCTAATGTAATAGTTGGTATTTATGCAATATTATTACCTGCAAAATTAATTGGCGGCTGCATGAAACCTGAAATGGCTTGTAGAGCAAAAACTATGCCTATGATTTATATTTTAGTCGGACTTTATATTCTTATTAGCATTGTTGCTATAATTTTAAATAGGCCTTGCAATGAATCTAATCAATGTAAATAATCTATCCAAATCATTTAGACGTGGTGAGAGGGATTTTTTTGCAATTGATAATGTAAGTTTTGATGTTAACGAAAAAGATTTTATAAATATTATTGGTAAGAGTGGAAGCGGAAAAACAACGCTTCTTACTCTTTTATCTGCAATTATTGAACCAACATCTGGGGATATCTTTGTGGAAGGAAAAAATCTATCTAAGATGGATGATGAAGAAAAAAGTGGATATAGGAATGAATTTATAGGTTATGTCCCTCAATCACTTGGAACTTTACCAACCCTAAATGTACTTGACAATGTAAGGCTTCCTTACTTTTTTAAAAAACGCGAGGGAAATGGAGTCGAAAGAGCTAGAATGCTACTAGATATGTGCGGCATTTTAGATTTGGAAAATGATTTTTGTAAAAATTTATCAGGTGGCGAATTAAAAAGGGTTTTAATCGCAAGGGCTCTCATGAACGAACCAAAAATTTTAATTGCAGATGAACCAACTTCTGATTTGGACTCAAAAACTACAATTGAAATTATGAATATGCTAAAAGAAATTAATGAAAAAGGCACAACTATCATTATAGTAACCCATGACAATGATTTATTGAAATATGGGTCTCGCCTTCTTGAAATGACAGACGGTAAATTAAATGAGGTGAGCATATGAGATTAGATTCTAAACAAATTGCCTTTAAAAATATTCAAAACAAAAGCGTAAGAAGTGCTTTGCTAATAATCTTAACAGCAATTTTAACCCTTGTTTTATTTTTGTCAAGCTTTTTGATTTTGTCACTTAGAAATGGAATGAGCTCACTTGCCAATCGTATGGGCGCGGATATTATCGTTGTACCTGAGGGATATGATTCAAAAATTAGAGGCGCAATACTTCGCGGAGAACCAAACACTTTCTTTTTAGACAAGTCAGTTGTTGAAAAAATCAGAACAATCGATGGTGTTGAAATTGCAAGCCCGCAATTATTTATTGCCACTCTTTCAGCTGGTTGCTGCTCATTTCCAATACAAGTTATTGGCTTTGATTCGGATACAGATTTTGTAGTAAAACCTTGGCTAGAGACTCAAGCAAAACTTCCTTTAGAAAAAGGAGAAATTTTGGTTGGTAACAATATTGTTGGCGATATGCACAAACACGTTAAATTTTTCAACCAAGAATTTATTATAAGAGGTAGACTTGCAAAAACAGGCATGGGCTTTGACAATACTGTTTTTGTAAATTTTGATGAAGCTAGAAGACTTGCAAAGGAATACGAAAAAATCCTTAAGCTTGAAGACAAGGACCATGAGAATATGATTTCATGTGTAATGATTAAGCTTAAAAAAAGCGTTGATCCTGTTGAAATTCAAAATAAAATTAGGAGTGAATTTAAGGGCGAGGGCGTTTATCCACTACTTTCACAATCAATGATGAACGAGGTCAGCACATCAACTCAAGATATGATTAAATATGTTTATATTTTAATCGCTCTAGTATGGCTCTTGGTCTTCCTTGTACTCACACTAGTTTATTCAATTACAATCAAAGAACGTAAGAGAGAATTTGCCACACTAAGAATTTTAGGAGCAAGCAAAAAACATTTGAGAAATATTATTTTGTGGGAAATATTTACCATAAATCTTGCAGGATCTGCATGTGGAAGTGCACTAGGCTTGGTAATTTCAATTTTATTTGGAACTTGGTTTAGTCTAAGCTTTAAAATGCCTTTCCTTGCGCCAAAAGTTTTAACACTTGCAATTATATTTATTGCTGTATTTGCAATTGGCACAGTGATGGGACCACTTTCATCACTTAGCGCAATTAAAAAGATGAATGAAGAAGAACTGGGACTTTTATTAAGGCAAAACGATTAATATGTAATTTTAGATGTAAAATATTTATTGAATAATATCTATGGGGGAGCAAAAACCTCCATAGATATTTTTGTATGAAAATTTGTCAAAAAAAGCTCAAGATATGTCTTTGCAAAAAGAAAAAATTACTATTTAATTTATCTTGCTATTGACTATGGATTTTATCTTGTGATATAATTATGTAGATGTTTACATAGGGGGGTAATCTTATTGGCTAAACTAATTAAAAAGAAATTCACAAAAGAAGAGATCACTAAGATGGTCAAAGAGTACATATTGATATTATTTGGTACCTTCATAGTCGCAGCGGGCATGTTTTTCTTCTTCAATCCGGCTCATTTATCAGTTGGCGGTGCCAATGGTCTAGCGGTAGTGCTTAATCATTACCTAGCAATAGGAGTAGGTAATTGGATGTACGTGATAAACATAGGACTGTTTATACTAGCATTTTTAACTATCGGCTCACAATTTGGTGTTAAAACAATCATCGCATCGCTACTTACATCAGGCTTTTTCGATGTGCTTGAAAAACTAATGCCGCACTTCCAACCATTGACAGGAGATACCTTTGTTGAGCTATTCTTCGGCGTTTTTGTAACAGCGCTTGGCATGGCGATAGTATTTAATCAAGGTGCATCAACTGGTGGTACAGACATAATTGCTAAGATACTAAATAAATTTATCGGTATTGATTTAGGAAAAGGCGTTTTAATCTCAGACGTAGTAATCACACTTCTTGCAGGAAGCGCATTTGGAGCGAGAATCGGTATTTATTCATTATTCGGGGTCATTGTTAATGGATTCTTGATTGACTTTGTCATTGAAGGCATGAACATGAATAAAGAAGTCAAAATCATTGCCGAAGACACAAAACCTATAGAAGAATTCATAATAAAAGAGCTAGACAGAGGCGCAACCATTTACAAAGCTTACGGCATGTACACTAAGGAGCCAAAAGACATCATAATGGTTTTACTTGACAGAAAAGACTTCCTTAGACTTAAAAACTTCTTGAGAGATCTTGATCAAAAGACTTTCATTTCAGTTTCAAACGCATCAGAAGTTTTGGGATATGGATTTAAAAATTTAAAAGACTGATATATTAAAAGCTTTCCATTTGGAGAGCTTTTTTTGAAAATAATAAAATATTTTGCTAATAAATAAAAAATATTACATACTTTACAATTTCTTAACAAAGAAGTATTACAATGATTATTATAAGGAGAAAAAATGAAATACGCACTAATTGATATAGGCAGTAACTCAATACGCCTAAATGTTTACAACAAAGACAATATTCAAAAGGAAGTCTTCTCAAAGAAGTACATGGCAGGTCTTGCAGGCTTAGTCGAAGACGGTAAGCTTAGCGACAAGGGCATCAAAAAGCTGATGAAGGTTTTATCCGCGCAAAAGATGCTGCTTGATTACCTACCGATTGACGAGATATATGTTTTTGCTTCGGCTTCGCTTCGTAACGTGGACAATGGCAAGGAGATTGTGAAAAAAGTCAAGAAAGAGCTTGATCTAAACATCGATTTAATATCGGCAGATGATGAGGCTTTTTATGGAGCTGAAGGTATGAAGATGGTATACGACTTTGATGATTACTACACCATAGACATAGGAGGCGGCTCGACAGAGCTTTGCTATCTAAAGAATAAAGAGATTAAAGACATGGCATTTTTAAAGGCAGGATCCTTATCATTATTCCGTGACTACGTAGAAAACACTATACCGAGTGTTAGAGAGTACGATGAGATGATAAACTCCATCGACAAGATGCTTGCTGAAAACGTTACCACGTACAAATGCACAAAGCTAGTCGCTTCAGGCGGAACAGCAAGAGCACTTGGCAATATCTTCGAAGAGCTTTATGACAGCGATGACAAAGAATATACTATTGATGATGTAAAAAATTATATCTATGAGATGATAGACAGAAATAAAAAAATTATACGCACGACTGTAATGGTTGTGCCTGAAAGACTTCACAGCATAGTGCCAGGAGCTATCATGCTATATAGACTCTTAAAGCACCTTGGCATAGAAAAGGTCAATGTCTCAAAGCTTGGCGTGCGCGAGGGATATTTAAAGGATAAGATAATTAAGGAGTGAAATTATGGAAGAGTTCATGCAAAACCGCGAGTTGAGCTGGCTAAAATTTAATCAAAGGGTACTTGAAGAGGCGAGCGACGAGAGCGTGCCGCCACTTGAGAGATTCAAGTTCATATCGATATTCACATCGAACTTGGACGAATTTTTCATGGTTAGAGTCGGATCTTTGTTTGATTTGATGAAGTCTAAGAAGGAGTTCATCGACAAAAAATCGGGTATGACAGCTAAGGAGCAGCTTGATGCCATATACAAGACAATGCCCTACTACTACGAGATGAAGGACAAGATCTATAAGGACGTCATCAAAGAGCTAGATAAGTACAATATGCACAATAAAAACATGAAGTCTTTAAACGATGAGGAGCTAAGTTATGTAAAAAGCTTCTACCTTAGTAAGATTGAGCCATTAATTTCCGCACAAATAGTTGACGCAGCACATCCACTTCCATTCTTAGAGAATAAAAAGTTATATATAGTGACTGAGATGTGGGACGCTGAAGGCAATATTGCGCATGGACTTGTAGCCATCTCAGACATATTCGAGCGCTATCTATCGTTGCCAGGCGATGAATTTAACTACATCAGAGTCGAAAAAGTGATTGAGCATTACGTTCCAACCATGTTCCTAGGCTATACAATTAAGGAGCAATCACTTGTTGCGGTCACTAGAAACTTTGATTTCGAAACAAATACTGAGATTGAAGAAGAGATTGCCGACTACAAAGACTTTATGAAGAAGGTCATCAAAAAGAGGACGCGTCAAGAGGTTCTTCGCCTTGAAATTTCTAACACAAAGTCAAAGAGCATAACTGATTTTCTTAAGACCGAGCTTGGCATTACGGATGAGATGATACTTGTGACAAAGAGCCCCATCAATATGAAGTACGTCTATGGTCTTGAGGACATCATTCCGAGCTCCGTCATCAAAAAAGTTTCTTACGAAGACTTTACTCCATTTAAAAAATATTCCTTAGAGCGCGGCTCTATCATTAAAAGAATAGAAGAGAAGGATCTTTTACTAAGCTACCCATACGACGATATCGACACCTTCCTCGATTTGATTAAGGAAGCGGCCGAGAGTGACAAAACCATATCCATAAAGATAACTATATATAGACTTGCTAAGCACTCGAAGCTTGTCGAATACCTAAAGAAAGCATGTGACAATGGCATCGAAGTCACTGCACTTATGGAGCTTAAGGCGCGTTTTGACGAAGAGAACAACATAAATTATTCGGAAGAATTGTTTAAGGCGGGATGCAATATAATGTACGGCTTTGAAGAGTACAAGACGCACTCCAAGCTTTGCCTAATCACATACAAGGACGATAGGGAGAATATCAAGTACATCACGCAAATAGGTACAGGTAACTACAATGAAAACACATCGAAGATTTACACTGACTTTTCACTGATGACATCTAATGAAGAGATAGGACTCGATGCAAATGATTTTTTTAGAAATATGTCGTTAGCTAAGCTCAATGGCAAGTACCTACACCTACTACAATCGCCATCGACACTTAAGGCGAGATTACTTAAGGAGATGGACAAGGAGATAGCCAAGGGCAAGGACGGCTACATTAGATGTAAGATGAACTCACTAACCGATTATGAGTTTTTGGAAAAGTTTGCCGAAGCCTCACAAAATTCTGTTAATGTCGACTTGATTATACGCGGTATATGCTGCATAGTACCTAATGTGACTGGCTATACAGACAATGTTCATGTCTCGTCCATAGTCGGACGCTTCCTAGAGCATTCAAGGGTCTACCAATTTGGAAGAGGCAGTGATATGAGGATATATATCTCAAGCGCAGACCTTATGACTAGAAACACAGAGAAGAGAGTTGAGATAGCCTGCCCAGTATACGATGAAGAAGCAAGGGCAAGACTTGTAAGCTACTTAGATATACAGCTTAAGGATAATATTAAAAGAAGGATACTTGTTAACTCGGGTGACTACATCAAGCCAGAGGTACAAGGCGAAGCGCTTATCGCTCAAGATTATTTCATGCATAAAGCAAATGAAAAGAGAGAAAAGTTTTACGAAGAGCTTGAGAGAGCTGAATTAGACGAAGCGCCTAAAGAAAACTTTTTTACTAAGATTAAAAAGATATTTACAAAGTAATATAATATTAAAGAGCCTTTCATATTGAGAGGCTTTTGCTTTGTCAAAATCCTAGTGATTGAAAAATATTTTCAGCTGTGATATAATTAAAAAAGAGGTGATTATATGCATTATTTTGACAACGCATCGACAACATTCCCAAAACCAGAGAGCGTATATAAAAAATTTAATGAAGCTTTTAGAGAATATGGAGCCAATCCCGGAAGAAGCGGTCACAAGCTAGCTCTTAGAGCGATGGAAGAGATTATGAAGACTAGATTAATTCTTGCAAAGCTATTTAACGTAGATAATCCTTTAAATATAAGCTTTCATATGAACACAACATACGCTTTAAATACAGCCATCAAAGGAGCGCTTAAGAAGGGGAATCATGTAATCACAACATCTATGGAGCATAACTCAGTCTTAAGACCATTATTCACACTTAAGGAAATGGGAATCATTGATTTAACAGTTGTTAAGGCAGAAAAAACTGGTGAAGTAGGTAAAGATAAGATAGCCAAAGCTATAAAAGATAATACTAGAATGCTTGTAATGACACACTCATCGAACCTATTAGGAACAGTTGAAAACATAGATGAAATTTCAAAAGCGGTTAAAGCTATTAATAAAGATATAATTATACTCATCGATGCTGCTCAATCAGCTGGAATCATAGACATAGACCTAAAAAAGCTTGATATAGATATGCTAGCAACAGCTGGGCACAAATCATTATTTGGCCCACAAGGCACAGGCGTTTTATATTTAAGAAATCCAGAGCTTGTTATGCATACGATTGAGGGCGGAACAGGATCTAGATCAAATGAAGTTTATCAGCCAATGGATATGCCAGATAAATTAGAGCCGGGCACTCCAAATGGCCACGGAATCATAGCCTTGGGAGCAGGTGTTGAATATATTCTTGAAGAAGGTATAGACAATATAAGAAAACATGAAGAAACTCTAACAAAAACATTTATCGACGGACTAAAAACTATTGACGGAGTAGAAATATACGGTCTACTTGATGAAAGGAGAAAAACTCCAGTCGTTTCAATGAACATGGAAGGAGTAGACTCATCCATACTAAGCTATGTGCTTGATGATGAATATGACATACAAACTCGTCCAGGTCTTCATTGTGCACCACTTGCACACGAAACCATTGGCACAATAAAAAAAGGTGCAGTTAGATTTAGTTTTTCTTGCTTTAATAAAGAAGATGAAATTATCTACGCAATAGAAACTTTAAAAAAGATTAAAAAAGAGGCGAAAGATGGAAAATATCAATAAAATTATTAGTGCTAACTCTTTCATCATAGTCATGGTGCTCTCAGTAATTACAATCGCAGCCATTGTCTTAATAGTTATGCAAATGATTAAGCTAAAAAAACTTAAAGAAAGAGTAGATACATTTACGCAAGGCATGGACGGGATCAGCGTTGAAAAGCTACTAGCTACCTTTGGTAAAGACATCAAAGACATTCATAGAGACATGATACTTAATGAAGACAGATTCACAAGACTTGAGACAAATTTAAGTTTTTGTGTACAAAAAGTCGGCTACGTTAAATACAACGCCTTTCAAGACAGCGCTTCAGAGCTAAGTTTTTCAATTTGTTTTTTAGATAAATTTAACAACGGAGTTTTGCTTTCAGTTATACATGGAAGAGAGCAAAGCGTTAGCTATGGTAAGATGATTAAGAATGGCGAGAGCGTTGTGCCTCTTTCAGAAGAAGAGCAAAGCGCGGTAGAAAAAGCAATCACAGGACTTTAGAATATTTATGTATATAGACTTGTTTAGGCAAGTCTATTTTTATGCGTAAATTTTTTGAAAATATATAAAAGTTTTAGCAAATAGCAATTTTAGATATAATTTTACATAAGTTTAAAACCAAAAACATATCAATGCTTATTATCCTTTAATTAATTAGAGCAATAGGAAAAAAAGATATTTTATTCATATTTAGCGGTTTTAATTGCTAAAGTAATCTATATATAGTATAATTAATGTGATACTAAACATAATAAACACTAAGGAGGGGTAAATGTGAAAAGTATTATGAAGAGAATCACAGCTTTGATGCTAACAGTATTAATGACACTTGGACTATTCGGTCAATTCGCCGGATTAAAAGCACAAAGCAGTGAGATTACGGGGCCGACGCATCAAAGCGAATCGTTTAAGAATGAGAACGCTGATGATTTTAAAGCTCTTGATGAAGTAGCTAACAAAGATGAGGAAAGAAGCTTTATCTTTGTTACAGACAAAAGCTCAAATGTAGCTAAAAAAATTACTGAGGCTCATGAAGCTATGAGTGCAGAAAAAATTGCTAAAAAAGGCAATGACTACCTAATGAGTTCAGGTTTTAACGATGCTATCAGTAGCGCCATTGACAATCTTGATTTTAACTCAGAAGTAAAAGACAAGATTAACAAGCTTTTAGGTAAACATAAGAAAGGTATCTTTGATACATTGTTCTCTATGTTTAATAGAAGTTCAAATGAAGCAATTGAAAATTCTGATGAAAGAGATTTCAACGTTCTTTTCAGTGGCTTCACAATGAAGATGACAGCAAAAGAAGCTTTAAAGGTAAGAGAAAATATTGCTGAAGTAAAAGAAATATATCTTGACTATACTTACAATCGTCCAGATGAAATGCCAAGTATGTATAATTCAGCAAAGATGGTTACTGCGCCTGAAGTTTGGAGTTTAGGTTATGAGGGTGAAGGTAGAGTTGTTTCTGTCATTGACTCAGGAGCTGACGTTACGCATCCAGCTATGAGATTATCACATCCTGAAAAGGCTAAATACAATGAGGCCACTATAAATGAATTAATCAAAAAGCACTTATTAAAAGGTAAGTACTTTAACGAAAAATTCCCTTATGGTTATAATTTTATGGATAAGGATATGAACCTTAAAGATACAAACGAAGAAGTAGGTATGCATGGTATGCACGTATCAGGCACAGTAGGAGCCAATGCTGATGATGACGAGGCAAATAACTTTAATAACGGCATCAAGATTAGGGGGATTGCACCAGAAGCACAAATACTAGCGATGAGAGTATTTGGTGAAAAAGTAAAGGGCACTAATACTTCTGCTTATATAGAGGCTATCGAAGAAAGTATAGTTTTAGGGGCTGACTCTATAAACATGAGTTTAGGAGCTATGTCAGGTTCAGAGCAAGGCATAGATGAGGGTATGGCACTAGCACTTAACAATGCGAGAGATGCCGGATCTATAGTTGCTATAGCAGCTGGTAATGATTTTTATTCTACTAATGGTAAGGGAAATCCTCGTGCTGATAATCCAGATTGGGGTGTTATAGGCACACCAGGTGTTGCCGAGAGCGCATTAACAGTGGCTAACTTTAACAATGAATTTTTAATTACAGATGCCTCTACTTATATAATTAATGAAAAAGGCAAAAAAGAAGAAGTTGTTGCTAAGCCTATGGATACTATAAAAGATGCGAAAAAGACAGCTTTTGAATCAGATAAAGAATTCGATATAGTTGATGTAGGTTATGGTAATGAAATAGCTGAGTACAAAGATCAAGATGTTCGTGGTAAAATTGTTCTTGTACAAAGAGGCAAGGATGTAAAATATAAAGACGATAAAAAATATCCTAATACCTTTGCTGATAAAATAAGGCTAGCTGGTCAGCAAGGAGCTATTGCAGTACTTTTAGGTAATAATGAAGTTGACAAGCCTGACTATTTTATAATTATGCAAACTCAAACAAAAGGATTGATTCCTAGTTATTCAATAACTTATAAAAACTATACTATAATAAAAAATAATATCGAGGAAGCAATAAAGAAAACTGGTAAAGCAACTATCGCAATTAATGCAAAAAGACATAAGCTTGACAATCCAGGCGTTCATAAAATGAATGACTCATCAAGCTGGGGTCCAAATACTTCACTTAGACTTAAGCCAGAGATAGCTGCTCCTGGTGGAGAGATTTTCTCAACAGTAAATGTTGATAAGGGCCGTTATCAAAGCATGACAGGAACATCGATGGCTACACCACACGTTGTTGGAGGCATTGCTCTTGTTAATGAGTTTTTAGCAAAACGTATGCCTGATTTAAAAGGACCAGAAAAACATCAATTTATAAAGAATTTATTGATGGCAACAGCAAATCCAATTCTTTTTGAAGGCAAAGAAGGTTTCTATTACTCACCAAGATCACAAGGCGCTGGACTAATGGATCTAGCAAGTGCTGTTAAAGATAATATAGTTACAGTAGTTGATCAAGGTCAAGAGATGAGTAGAGGCAAGGCAGTTGTAGAATTTGGTTCTATAAACAATGGATTGCTTAATTTCAATTTAAAATTAAAGAATTATTCAAATGAAGCTGTTACTTATAAAGTAAGAGCAGTAGCACAAACTGATGAAATAAAAAATAATAAAGTAACATTTGCTCCAGAAATACTTGGAGAAAAAAGTTTTGGAGAAATAACTGTAAATGCAAATAGTGAAGCAAATTTTGCAGCGAGTATAGATGTATCAGATAAAATTGCTGAGCAATTGGCACAACAAAAGAACGGATTCTTTATAGATGGTTTCGTTTTCTTCGAGAGTCAAGCGACTAAAGAAGGAGTGAAAAATTTTGCTAATCTTTCTATTCCATATTTAGCGTTCTGTGGCAATTGGTCAAATCTACCTATTATAGACTCATTTATTAGTGATATAAAACTTAAAGAGACAGCTAGAGGGGTAGAATGGATAGACAATATTCCGTTCTGGTATCAAGGCAGTGAATTTAAAAATTTCCCAGGAAATAATTATGATTATTGGAATTTCACTCACTTCTACTCAAGATGGAGCAATGGAAATAGATTTATTCAAGGCCAGCAAGCATGGTCAGGTAAGTATCTGGATGAATTTGCCATAAGTCCAAATGGAGATTCAAATAAAGATGAAATGAGCTTCCGCGGAGTATTCTTAAGAAATGCTTATAATTTAAAATTTGAAGTTTTAAACGAAGCAGGAGAAATTGTTAAAACTATAGCAGAGCCATATAGAAGCGTGCTTAATAAAAACACTTACAAAAACCAATTTTATGAAGACCCAATATGGACTTGGAGAGGCGATGATAACAAGGGCGGAGAATTGCCAGATGGTAAATACACAATTAGAATAAGTGCAAACGCTCAAGATAACCCAAACAGCGCTCAAACAATTGAAAAGACAGTTTATGTAGATAGAGCTAAACCTGAATTAAAGCTACTAAAAGCTGAACAAGATGGTGATACTGTAGAGATAGAGTTTATGGCTACAGATTTATCTGGCATGTCATATATGGATGTACTTGACTTTGGAAGAGCTGATGAATTTAAATATGAAAAAGTTCCTGGAGATGAAAAATCATTAATATTTAAAGCCAAGTTCATAAGAAATAATTTTGATCTTAATAGTAATTTGGATAAAATTTGGATTGGCGCTATGGATATGGCTGGAAATTATTATGAAACTACTCTAGCTAATTCAAAAAACAAGGGTAAAGTTAACTTTATTCTTAAATCAAGTGATCCTAATGATACATCTTTCCCTAAAGAACTACCAAGATTAGATTATTTAGTTCAAGGCAAGTGGTATTACACGACTTATACAAATAATCTTATGTACACTGACTACGTGGCATACTACCCAAATCCAATACCAGGATATACAGTAGAATTTAAAGATCAAGAATTTACTTTAACTGAAGACAATCCTGAAAAAACAGTTGAAGTTATATTTACTAAAATTGATGATAAAGATTTTGGAGTTCTTAGTCTATATATTACAAATGCAAGCGATTATAGAGGCGAAATAAGTTTATTTGCTGTAGCTAACTATGGTGTTCAAGGCAAGGAAATCTGGTATAAAATTCCAAGAAAGACTGGATACGCAAGAGATGCCTTTGAAACAAAATTACCTCAAGGAAAGTATAGTATAGTAGCTAAAGGAACTGGGAAATATGCACCAAATTTAGAACTTGGCAATTTTAAGCCGACAGTAAATCCTAGAGAAGTAACGGAATTGAATACAAGAGTAATATTCTATAACCACTGGACATCTATAAAGCTAGGCGCTAAAGACGGAATAAAACTTAAAGATGTATTTGGAAATGATTTAGTAGAAGAGCAAGTTTTTGATAAAAACAATCAGCCTATGGTAGATCCTTTGGGCAGACAAATTACTGAGACAAAAATAACAAATCTATATAAATATTTTACTATAATTGACGTACAAGGAGATTATTCATTAGATATTAATAAAGCAACAGTTAAGAAAATAACTGTAGATACAGAGAAAAATTATGAAGAGTATACAATAGACTTCCCTGTGGATGTATCTGGAGAATACAAAATAGTATCAAAATTTGATTTTAATACGTACAAAATAGAAAATCCAGTACTTGTAGTTAACTCAATATATAATGACGGTCAAAGAAATGATAATACTAAGTCTATGTATTTATCTAAGAATGGAGATAAAAAAGGCTCTTTGGCAGTATTTGCTGATTTTGTTACAAACAAAAACGTAGATAAGCCAATTGTTTACTATGATTTATATGACGCAAGAAACAATCGTATACAATACTGGAGAGATTTACCTCAAGGAACATACTATCTAAGAACTTGGGTACAAAGCGGGTTTAAACCAGAGAAGTTTGAATATGAAATTGTTATAAAAGATGATCCAAGTGCAACAGATGATTCAGCACTAAATCAAAAATTAACGGTACGTTGGTTTGATGTTGAGGAAGATTCTGCTAGAAAGAATCCGATAGTTGAATTTGGCGTAAATGGTTCAGAAGGACCTATCTATGGTGAAGATGTTAAACTTACTTTAGTAAATGCGAATGACCCAAATAAGGTATATGAAGTGAGTGTGCCTATAGGTTCTGCTAAAAGAGTACAAATACCTAACGGTGTTTATAAGATGACTGTTAATTTGAAAGATGGCTGGGATTATATCTTCTTCACAGGAAATGGAAATGGAGGAGATAAAACTCAAGGAGAACCAGACGAAGTAAGATTTGTTAGTACTTTTAACTATATAGAGCTTAAATTAACACAAAAAGAAAAACCAGATTATTCTACTGAGTATAAGATAATTATTGAGGAAGAAGGACTTGATCAAAGCGCCGAAAGACCTAAGTATTTCATAAGAGATATCAATAATGACAGACATACTCATGCTACAGAAAATCCTGAATTTATCAACATTACTCCAGCGACATATAAGTTATTCATAGATAGAGTACCTGTTGGATATACAACAGATTATAATATTCAAGAAATTACTGTTAATGAAGAAAATAAAGAAGTAACGGTTAAAATAGTATACAAACTTAATGCTGATAAATTATATCTACGTCCGCTAAATACAGCTATTAATGATGCAAAAGGCTTATTAGAAAAAGATAATAAATTAACAGATGATTACAAAAAAGCTCTTGAGGACTTAATTGATGATGGCGAAGCTTATCTAGAAAAATCTGATGCGGATAAGACTCAAGATGATATTAATGATAAGGCTGAAAAGATTAACGATTTATTGAAAAAACCTATGCATGTGTATACAGTTATATTTGATCCTGCCAATGGAGATCGCATTACAAAGATTTCTGTATTAGAAGGAGATACTGTAGATGCAATTGCAAATCCAAGTAAAGCTGGATACACATTTGAAGGATGGCTTGATGGCGAAAACGAATTTGATTTCACAAGCAAGATAGAAAAAGATATTACACTTATTGCTAAATGGAAATTAATTCCAATGCCAACACCAAGACCAGAGCCTGACTATGATTATGCAAGACCACAAAGACCTTACAGACAACGCAAGTCAATTGTAAACAAAAATGATGCGGTTGAAGAAAAAATTGAAGATGCAATTGTATTACCAAGTGAAGAAAAGAAAGACTATGGCATAGTAGATACTAAAGAATCACTTCCAGTAATATTGAAAGACATTCCTAATACTGAAGCTGGCGTTGCTATAAAATCTCTTGTATCTCGTGGTATATTAGCTGGCATGGGCAAGGACGAGTTTAAAGGCGAATTACCTATAACAAGAGCTATGGCAGCCGCTGTATTGATGAGGATTTCTACTGATAGAAATATATCTACTGAGATAAACTTTAATGACGTTAAATCAAGCGATTGGTTCAACGAAGCGGTTAAGTGGGCTGCAAGCAAGGGCTTAGTTGTAGGATACACAGATGGATCATTTAAAGCTGACAAGCTTCTTACTCGTCAAGAACTTGCTATAATTTTACAAAAATTCTTAGTTTTACACGGAATTCATATGAATGAAATTAAAGCTTGGACATATACTGATTTAGACAAAATTCCTCTTTGGAGTAGAGATGCTGTTGTAGCAATGGCTAAACTTGGTTTAATAGATGGCCAAAGTGAAAGCATTTACAATGCAAGCAGCACTTTCACAAGAGAAGAATTAGCAGAAATGTTATATAAAATAATAAGATGGGTTGAAACTCACAAAAATTAAATTATTTTAAATACCAAGAGGGACTTTTACAAGTCTCTCTTTTATTTTGCTTATAGACTGTGAAATATTTATAAAATTTATTTTCTATCAATAATTTTAATAAATTTTATTTAAAAAAGATATTTTCTTCATAAATAGATATTGTCTACATAAATACTCGTGATTGTAGTATAATATAGACAAAGCAATATTTTCACGAGGAGGGGATGTTCTTGAAACACAGTAAAAAAATTTTTGCTTTAATACTAGCTCTAATGATGTTATGCACAAGTTTTTCGCAAATCACTTTTGCTAAAAAAGATGTGAATACTACTGAGGCTATGATTAAGGCAATACACACAAGAAAAAGACCTATTAATCAAAAAAGGGTCCTTAGCAAGAGCATAAATGCTAAAAGGGCAAAAAGCGATGCTAAGTCTATGAATGAAAGCGTAAGGCTTGTAGTTGAGCTTGACGAGGCGCCTCTTGTAATGCAAGAGAAGGGCGCTAAGGTTCTTGCCAACACTCGCAAAACAAAGGATGCTCTTAATAAGATTAAAAAATCTGAGGACAATGTTAAGGCTCTTATGCGTAAGGCTAAGATTGATTTTAAGGAATTGTACTCACTTAATACTTTTGTGAGCGGTTTTTCTATTTATACAAAGAGGAAAAATATCGCTGCTATTGAAAAGATTAAGGGGGTTAAGAGGGTTCATATATCTGAAAAATATACTTTGCCTAAGACTAATAAGGGCGACAAGCCACAAATGTATGCGTCTTTATCAATGATATCAGCTCCAAATGTTTGGGCTTCTAAAAAATATAAGGGCGAAGGACAAGTTGTAGCTGTGCTTGATACTGGCTTTGATATGAACAATCTTGAGAGCTTCAGACTTGATGACTATGCAAAAAAAGAGATTGCTCTTACAAAGAATAAAGTTAATGAACTCAAAGAAAAGTATGGCTTAAAGGGCAAATACATCTGTGAAAAGATTCCTTATGTTTATAATTATCATGATGAGACAGCTGATTTAGATGCTTTGCAAGATAGATACGGCTCAAGACATGGTCTTCATGTTGCCGGAACTATTGGCGCGAATGAAGCTGATGATTATAAGAATGCAAATAATCTTGCTAAAACACCAATCAAGGGTGTTGCACCAAATGCACAGCTAATAATTATGAAGGTTTTCTCTACATCTTTAACTGATTTAAGCACTTATTCAGACGCTCAATGCAAGGCAATTGAAGACGCTTATAAGCTTGGTGCTGATGTTATGAACCTTTCACTTGGTTCACCTGCTGGTTTTATCACTGACGATGACATCGTTCAAGTTGCTATGCAAAACGCCATCAAAGCAGGCTGTTTAGTTGCTGTTGCTAACGGTAACGAAGGCACTTCATATTTTGATGCTGACGGCGCTATGAAGGCACTTGAAGGCAACCCTGATTATGGTATGGCTGGTTCACCTGCTACTGGCTGGGCGACTACATCTGTTGCAGCTATAACAAATACTAAGTATTTAGTTTGTTCTTTAGGATCAAATAATGACAAGATAAAGAACATTAAATATACTTGGGGCTCTGAAATTACTCCTGAGAACTATACATTTAATAAATTTGTTTATGCCAATAAGGGCAAAGCAAGTGATATAAATAAGATTGAACCTGAAAAGATAAAGGACGCTTTAGTTTTAGTTGACAGAGGCGAATGCACTTTCAACGAAAAGGCAAGTAACGCTAGAGATGCTGGAGCGAAGGGCGTAATCGTTATCAACACTGATGATGAGCCTATGACTATGGTTGGATTTAACGATGTAAATTTCCCAGCTGTCATTGTTGGCAATACTGATGGTAAAAAAATTCTAAAATATATTGATGATAGTGGTCTAAGCATTTCATTTAATAAAGAGATGAGTGTTCAAGACAATCCAAAAGCTGGACAGATGGCGGACTTCACAAGCTGGGGACCAACACCTGATCTTACTATGAAGCCTGAAATTACTGCTCCAGGCGCTGATATATATTCAATCGACCAAGATTATAAATATCAAGTTATGAGCGGTACATCAATGGCAACACCTCATGTAGCTGGTGCGGCTGCGATAGTTATGCAATTTATCAAGGATAGAGACTCAGTCTTTTATGAAGAAGCAAAAGATGCTTCTAAGAGAGAAGCTTTAACAAAGACTCTTCTTATGAACACTGCAATTCCTCAAAAGGACGAAGAAACATACTATCCAGTAAGAAGACAAGGCGCTGGCCTTATTGATTTAGCTAATCTAATGAAAGCAAAAGCAACTGTAAAAGCGACAGGTAAAAATGACAGAATGCTTGATGCTAAGGCTGAATTAAAGAGTTTTGCAGATAAAGAGTTCACTATCGACTACACTTTGAAAAATTATTCTGATGAGGACATAGCTTATACTCTTGAGCCAGCTATGCTTACAGAAAAATTTGTTAACGATAAAGATTTTGGTTCTGTATCAACAGAGACTGACAGAGATATGAACTTTAGTATTGACAAAAAATCTGTAATTGCAAAGGCTTCTAGCACTATCAAGTTTAGTGTTAAGTTTAATTTTGCTAACGATGATATCAATCTAAATAATTATGTAGAAGGTTTCTTAAGATTTGTTCCAGAAGATACTGAAAAAGATGCGACTCTTACAGTTCCTTATCTTGGTTTCTATGGCGATTGGTCTAAACCAAGATTATTTGACGTATTTAGTCACGAATGGAGCGATGATTTAAAACCAAATATTTTAAATAAAGATACTAATGACGCTATGGGCGATGTTTTTGACTTTACAGAAGAAAGCGATGAGGCTGTTGGCGTTGATAACAAGGTAAACTCATTTGAATACAAGGGCAAGATGACTTATATCACAAATCATGATTCATCTGAACAAATCAAGATAAGATTTGGCCTCCTAAGAAATGCTGAGTACATCAAGGCTAGAATTGAAGATGCATCTAATAAAATTCTTATGGACAATCTTATTGATTTAAGCTATTTTGCTAAATCAAGACTAGCTGAGAATGGCGGAGAAAATTGGATCAGCTTATTTAAGGAAGATTTTGCTGAAAATGATTTTGCCAAGGTAATTTTAAAGGGTAAGCTTAATACTGAAAAAGAAAATATTCAAGAAGTTTCAGTACCTATCTACTTTGATGATAATAAACCTATAATCAAGTCAGCTGAAATAATCAGCGAAGGCGATGCTAAATATGTTAAGCTAAGCGTATCAGATGATATAGGCATAGATACTATAGGTGTTCAGCAAGTAAAAGAAACTGGAAAAGACGATGACGGCGAGCCTATATACAACAATCACAAGTATAATGAAGTGAGCGGACTTTATTATGGAAACACTGATTTTTACACTGAAGATGAAGCGAGAGTGACTGAACAAGATGAAAAAGTTACTAAGTCACTTGAAAAGCTTAAAGAATCTAAAAAATTAAATACAGTTTATGTAAAAGTTGATGACATTTGTGATATTGAAAAATTATGTGTATACGTTAAAGATATTGCAGGCAACTGGGCTGAAGAGAAGGTTCTTGACACTAATTATAAATCAAATGAAACTGTTAAGCTTAAGCTTATAGGCGAGAGCGCTGCTTTTTGGACAGAAACAACAAGTTCTGACAAGAGCAAGTGGAATGACAATATTTATAATATTCAAAAAGGTTCTTATGGTGAAGTTCAAATACAATTGCCAGATAATGGCAAGGAATATGCCATCGGATCAGCTATAATCAATGGCGAAGAGTATGCCGATAAATTTGAATATGATCAAGACGCAAGACTTTATTACATGCCATATAGATTTGAAGATGATACTACATTTACTTCAAGAATATATGAGGTAAAGCCAGCTGATGCAAAAGGACTTCCTCAAGGCAATGGATATCCTTCCATATATCTAACACAACCAGAAAACGCATGGACTGTTAGTGAGAACGGACCTCTTAACGATCAAGGTGATGCGCCTGAGATTGAAGATGGCAAGCTAAATGTTATAGGAGCTGTTGCTTTCACTGATAAGAGCGATTTAGCTAAATTAACTCTTAGAATAATAGACGATGTAAATAAAAAAGTTTTATCAGAAAAAGATATTACAAATGAAGTTAAGCTTGAACAAACTGGCGAAATTAGCAATGCTGATGGCGTTATCTACGATGGACTTGCACTTGTATTCAAAACTTCCATCGATATGGTTAAGGGCTATAGCAATCTAAAATTACAAGTAGAAGCTGAAAATAAATCTGGCAAGAAAACTATCACAGCTGCTACAATTGCAGTTGATGAGAGTCCTGCTACATTTAACTACACTATTGACAAAAGAGGCATAGCTAGCGATAAAGCTACTATCAAGTACACTCTTGCTGATGATAACAAATCTACAGAGATTATTGTTGATAGAGTTACAAATGATGACAAGAATGAATTTATAGAAACAGTTTATAGAAAACTTTATGATAAGTTTGATATAGATAGGCTTGATGCAGTTAGATACATTAACAAGGATAAGTTTACAGTAAAACTTAAACCAGGTTATAACAAATTTAAAGTTTCTATAAGTGAAGTGGGCACAGCTAGAGTAAATGAAAAATATATAATTATTTACAGACTAGACCCAAGTATCAAGCTTAAGAAGCTTAAATAAGGAGGCAGGGCATGAAAAAGAAATTAGCTATAATTATTTCACTAATCTTAGTCGCTATCTTTTCTGTAAATTTAGTTGCAGCCTCATATAAGGACCTTGATGGACACTGGGCAAAGGACTATATAGACGATGGCGGAGCGTTAGAATTATTTGATAAGCGTGAAGATGGAAGCTTTGGCGCAAATGAAAAGCTTAGCAGAGCTGAATTGATTCAAGCGATAAATAGATTAACTGGAGTTATTGAAGAAAGTGATATTAGCTTTACTGATATAAAAGAGGATGACCCTTATTACAAAGAATATAAAAAGGCAGTTTACACAGGTTTTATTGAAAACAAAGCTGATAAGGCTGAGCCAAAGAAGTTAGTAAGTAGAAGTGAAGCAGTTGCAATGCTTGCCATTGTTTATGGTATAGACGCAAAAGAAGATGAAGGTGCTTTCACTGACCTTGAAGGAGTAAAGGAAGCTGGCTATATAAACGCATTGAATGCACTTGGCCTTCTTATCGGTTACCCTGACGGAACATTTAAGCCGAATGACAATATTACAAGAGCTGAATTTATATCGCTTGTAGCAGTTATTTATAAAAGACTTGGTACACCAGTTAGATATCCAGCTAATTACAAAGACGCTGACAAGTCCGAGCTTAAGAAGCTATTAATGAATGGCATGGGCTATGCAAAGAAGGCAAGTGATGAGCTAGCAAAGGCTTATGAATTTGCTTATGCAAACGCAAAACTTGTTTTAAATAATAAAAAGGCAATAGTAAGTGAAATTGAAAGTGCTTGTGAAAAACTTTCAGACGCGATAGATGCTATAAAAGAAGAAAATGCTGAGACTAAGAGTGATGAGGTTAAAGTTGAAGAAGCAAGTAGTGATAAAGATGAGCTTAAAGATTTAATCAAGATGGCAGACGCTATGATTAAGATGGCTGATAGTGATTATTACAAGGATAATTACGAAAGAGCTCTAGAAAATTTAAAAACTGTTCTTAAAAATGCAAAAGAAATTTTAAAATATGACGAAATAAGTGAAGAGGACCTAGAAGGAGCAAAGACTGCTCTTGAAGATGGCATAAATGCTCTTTACGCAGATCAAAATGCAATTGACGAGATAAAGGATGCTATTAATTATCTAAAAGATCTTAATAAAGATATTAAAAATGCTGATGTAGATGGATTGATTGAAGAAGCTGAAAAGCTTATCGTATCAAAGCCAATGCATGATGAAGCTGATGATATGGTATATAAGCTTGATGACGCTATAAATATGCTTCTTAATACAATGGATGAAAATTCAAAATTAGCTGAGATGATGAAGGAAGCTCTAAAGAATTTAAAAGCCATCACTCAAGGCAGAATCAGTGATCTTGAAGATAAATCATATACATTAATAAGGCTTATCAATAGAAATAAAAATCATAAGGATGAGGACGAAAAAGAAAATCTTTACAAGGCCTTAGATGATGCAAGCAAAGTTAAAGAGGCTTATGATAACGCAGTTCAAGACCTAAAAGATATGTCTGAAGAAGTAAAATACTACGAAGGACTTATTGAGGACCTTGGTCTAAATGAAAAAAATGAAGAAAGATTAGCCGTAGAAGAAATTTTAGCTCTTGCTAAAACAGCTTCAAGAGGCTATGGCAAGATAAGTACAGATAAAATAAATGAAATTTGGGATAAATTAGACAGCATTCAAGAAACACTTGCATCAGAAATTGATTTAGACACACAAATTTCAAAAGCAGAAGATTTTATTAAGTCAAATAAAATTAAGCTAAATAAAGATGACGCAGCTTTAATTGATTCAGCATCTGATATATTAACACAAGAAAAGCTAGTTAAGGAAGATATCGATGCTAAGAAAAAAGCTCTTGAAGAATTAGTAACAAGATTGTACAAAGACATTAAAGACGTTAAAGATGCTAAAGAAAGTATAAAGACAGCTGATGATATACTAAAATATGATTCAAGTCTTAAGAATCTTATAAATAAAAAGAAGGCTCTTCAAGGCGCAATCGCAAGTAAAAATAATGCTGCCATCAAAAAAGCTAATAAAGAACTTAATTCTGAAATAGCAAAAATTTTACCAATCAAGTTTATTTACAATTCTAGAGATATTGAAGGACAAATAGTAAGCTTTGATATGAAGGGCGACATGACGATGGATGAGGTAAAAAGACTTGTTTACGCTATATATCCATGTGGCACAGGACTTAATTCACACGCTATGAAAATAAATGTAACAAGCGAAACAAATCAAGATCTTGCTGTTAGAGACGCTTCTAAAAAGATTGTTAAGTTTAGAAAGCCAAGCAACAAAGAAAAGATAAGAATTAAATTCTCTTATGATTTCGCTGGTAGGACTTATTCAGCAACACTTGAGTATAGACCAGAAGAAAAAGCAAAAAGATTTAAAAATATCTTAGGTATATATAGAGCGCTTGAAGGCGAGGCAATAGATGAAGAATTCTTCAAGACTTATGAAGGATCCGAGGCAGCCCTATTTGACACAGTTACATCAAAAGATGTAAGCGATGAACTTAAAGTTAAGGTAATGAAGGACGGAAAAGAAATAGAATTAAACGAAGAGACAAATAAGCTTAAAAAAGGCGAGTACGATTTAATATTCTATTATCTAGATGGTAAAGAAGAGATTGTCTACGAAGCAAGTTCAAAACTTATAGTTGATAAAACTCTTAACACAAAAGAATTACTTTATATATTCAATCCTGATGATGCATCATACTTCGTTCCAATGAAGGATGCAGATGGAAGAGTTGTCTTTGCTTTTAATATTAAGGACAAAAACTTTAAATTGCCAAGTACAGTTAAGATATTTAATCAAGATAGCGGAGAAGCTTTCTTAAATAAAGATGGCAAGAGCGATATCAAGATTAAATTCATCGACGCAGCTACTAAGGACATAAATAAAAAAGAAGATATTAAGGGACAAATATATCTAATGCTTCTTGAAGATGTTGAAGGCAGCTTAGGCGATAGAAAGATAACGCTTAAGACTGGAGATATAGCCGAAGTATCCGTAATTAAATAATTTAATATTAATTTATATGAGAGAGGCTTTTATAAGTCTCTCTTTTATTTTGCCTTGTGATGCATAAATATTTTTTCTTTAAAGGGGTCAATTGATTTATATTTTTATTTTAGAAAAAAATTTTGTAAACATTTTGTATAAATAATAATATCAATTTCACTTGCCTTTGTATTGATAAATCATCATTTTTGTGGTAAAATTAAGTTTAGAGGTTGATATAATGACAGAGCTTTTAAAAATTACTGATGATAATATAAAATTATGCGCTGAAGAGATCAAAAGAGGCGGTCTCGTTGCTTTTCCGACTGAAACTGTTTATGGTTTAGGCGCCGATGGATTAAATGCCGAGGCTGTTAAAAAAATTTATGAAGCAAAGGGAAGACAATCGGATAACCCACTAATACTTCATATAGCGTCAAGAGAAATGATAGAGCCACTTGCTTATTATGAGAGTAAATATGATGCGCTTCTTGATGCTTTTTGGCCAGGACCTATGACTATAATTTTAAAGAAAAAGGAAATTGTTCCAAGCGTTATCACTGCTGGACTTGATAGCGTCGCTATACGTATGCCATCAAGCGATGTGGCGAGAAAATTAATTGAGTATGCAGGCACACCTATAGCCGCGCCAAGCGCGAATATATCTGGCTATCCATCGCCAACATGCGCTGAGCATGTATATAAGGACCTTCACGGCAAGCTTAATTACATACTAGATGGCGAGATGAGTGAGGTCGGTATAGAATCAACTGTCATTGACCTAAGTAGAGACAAGGTACGCATCTTAAGACCTGGAAAAATCTCATTAGAGGATTTACAAAAAATTCTTCCTGAAGCTGAGTACGACGAGGCAATCACTGATGATAAAGAAGTGAAAAAACCAATCAGCCCAGGACAAAAATACACGCATTACAAACCAAATGCAAAAGTAGTCATCATCATGGGTGAGGGAGAAGATCTTATAAATAAGATGAAGGCCGAGTATGAAGTAAATCTCGACAAAAAACCAGTTATTTTTACGCTTAAGGAATATGAAGATGAGTTTAAGAATTTTAATACTATGCACTTAGGCTCAATCAAAGAGCCCATCAGTATATCGCACAATATATTTAACTTATTAAGAACTGCCGATGACAAAGGTTTTGGCTATATAATTTTGCAAGGATATGAGCGCAAAGGCATTTTCATGGCGATTATGAATAGAATCATCAAGTCGTCGGGCCACAATATAAAGTGTTGAAAATAAAAATTTTATATGATAAAATTGTAAAGGAGAGGTATCATGAGAAAGATAGGCATAGCATCAGATCACGGAGGATTTGAATTAAAAGAAAAATTAAAGAACTACCTTAAGGAAAAAGGTATTGAAGTTATTGATTATGGAACTAATTCAACTGAATCAGTTGATTATCCAGTTTATGGCAAGAAGGCTGCAAATGGCGTTGTAGCTGGTGAAGTAGAAAAAGCTGTCGTTATCTGCGGCACAGGCATAGGTATTTCACTTGCTGCAAACAAGGTAGAAGGCATTAGATGCGCTCTTTGCACTAACGAGTACATGGCGAAGATGTCTAGAAATCATAACGATGCGAACATGCTAGCTCTTGGCGCAAGAGTAATCGGTGATGAGCTCGCTAAGTCTATACTTGATACATTTTTAGCTGAAGAATTTTTAGCAGGAAGACATAAAAGAAGAGTCGATTTAATCGAAAATTGTTAGGAGGGTATTATGGTAACTGTATTTGATCATCCACTTATTAAACACAAACTAAGCATATTAAGAATGAAGCAAACTGGCACAAAGCAATTTAAGGAGATAGTTACAGAGCTATCTATGCTTATGGGCTACGAAGTAACTAGAGACTTGCAATTAGAAGAGATGCCTATAGAGACACCTATATGCAAAACTGTTGGCTATAGCTTAGCTGGCAAGAAGATAGCGCTAGTACCAATACTTAGAGCTGGTCTTGGCATGGTAGACGGCATGTTAAGCCTACTTCCAGCAGCAAAAGTTGGCCACATAGGTCTATATAGAGATCCAAAGACTTATGAGCCAGTTGAATACTACTGCAAGCTTCCTTCAGATATTGATAAAAGAGAGGTTATAGTACTTGACCCAATGCTAGCAACTGGCGGAAGTGCCACAGCTGCTATAGATTTCTTAAAGAAGAGAGGCGCAAAGCACATAAAGCTTGTAAACATCATCGCTGCTCCAGAAGGAGTTGAATACGTAAAGAGCCATCACCCAGATGTTGACATATTCGTAGCGAATGTTGATGAAAAGCTTAATGAGCATAAATACATCGTTCCAGGTCTTGGAGATGCAGGAGACAGACTTTTCGGAACTAAGTAGGTGAATTAATTGAGGAGAATATATTTTGCGGCATTTGTAAGTTTAGTTCTTGGACTAATATTTACAAAGCTTCAAATACGTTTGTCTAAAAAATTTGGCTTTATAGATGTTCCTAAGGATCAAAGACGTATGCATACTGATTCTATCCCAACTTGTGGGGGCTTTGCTATGTATTTCGCAATCTTTATCCCATATATGATACTTTATAAGTTTACGCCAAGGAACACAGCTATATTCATAGGTGCAACGATCATCATGCTATCTGGATTTTATGATGACATTCATGACCTTAAACCGAAATACAAGGTTCTATTTCAGCTATTAGCTGGGCTTGTAGTATATTTCTTAGGCAATATAAGGATAATGAACATAGGTAACCCATTTATTGATAATAATTTATTATCGCTTGGTTACCTATCGCTTCCAGCAACGCTATTTTGGATAGTGGCTGTTACAAACATCATAAATTTAATAGATGGGCTCGATGGCCTAGCAGGAGGCGTTGTATTTATCTCGTCAATGACTTTAGCTGTGGTATCTGTTTCGTATGAACAGTACTCACTGACAGCACTTTGCCTATGCGTTGGACTAAGCTACTTAGCCTTTTTAAAATATAATTTTGCTCCAGCAAAAATATTTATGGGTGATACAGGTGCTTTACTCGCTGGATTCATGCTTGCTGTAATCACAATACAAGGAGCAATGAAGGCAGTCGCAGCCATAGGTATCATAGTACCAATCATGATACTTGGTCTACCTGTCTTTGATACGACATTTGCAATGATTAGAAGACTTCTTAGTGGAAGATCTATTGCTTCGGCTGATAAAGGCCACTTGCATCATAGACTTTTAAGAAAATATTCGACAAAAAAGACAGTTTTGATACTATATACGATATCAGCGATATTTTCAATCTTTGGCATACTTGTGATGAAGCTTAGAAATACTGTGTCTGTGCTTATGTCTGGAATTATATTTATGATAATAGTTTTTTTAGCATATAAGATTGGATTATTTAAGGATGGTGAAAATTGAAAGCTTTAGTAATATTTGGAACAAGGCCTGAAGGTATAAAGATGGCACCTATTATTAAAGAGCTTAAAAAAGCTGATGGCGTTGAGCTTGTAACATGCATAACAAGTCAGCACAGAGAGCTTTTGGACTCGGTAATAAAGGTTTTTGATCTTGAAATTGATTATGATTTGAATATATTTGAAAAGGGACAGACTTTGACTGATATAACTGTAAGATCCTTAAAGGGTTTGGAAGAGGTTATCAAGAAGGAAAAGCCTGATCTTGTATTGGTTCAAGGCGATACAACGACTGTGTTTGCTGGAGCACTTGAGGCTTTTTATAATGGTGTTAAGATTGGTCACGTTGAAGCTGGTCTTCGTAGTGGCAATATTTTAAGTCCATTCCCAGAAGAAGCAAATAGAAAGCTAACTGGCATCATGACTGACTTTCATTTCTGCCCAACACAGAGGGCAAAGGAAAACCTTATCAAGGAAGGCTATGACGAAAAAAAGCTTTACATAACTGGCAATACTGTTATAGACGCACTTTTAATGACTGCAGATAAGGTCGATTCATTTACAAGAGATGATTTAAAGAAGATAGATTTAAATAAAAGATTAATTCTTCTTACTTCACATAGAAGAGAGAATCAAGGCGAGCCTATGGAAAATATTTTCGGTGCAGTAAGAAAAATTGCTGATGAGTTTAACGATGTTAACATAGTTTTTCCTATGCATCCAAATCCAAGGGTTAGAGAGCTTGCTAAAAAGCATTTAGACGGAGCAGATAATGTAATTTTAACTGAACCTGTTGAGTATGAAGACATGGCTTATATACTTAAACATGCCTACATGGTAGTGACTGACTCGGGTGGACTTCAAGAGGAAGCACCAGCACTAGGTGTACCAGTTCTTGTTATTAGACGCGAGACTGAAAGGCCAGAAGGTATTGAGTACGGCACGGCAAAGCTTGTCGGAACTGAATTTGATAGCGTTTATAACAATATGAAGACGCTACTAACAGATAAAGACGAGTACACTAAGATGCATAAGGCCATAAACCCTTATGGTGACGGCAATAGCGCCAAAATGATTAAAGATATATTAATAAGAGAGGTAAAATAATGAAATTAGGTTTAGTAGGACTACCAAACGTTGGTAAGTCAACACTTTTCAATGCCATCACAAAGGCGGGAGCAGAGGTAGCTAACTACCCTTTCTGCACCATAGATCCTAACGTTGGCGTCGTTGAAGTGCCAGATGAGAGACTAAAAATATTAACAGAAGTAAATAAATCGAAAAAAACTATACCAGCAGTGATTGAATTTTATGATATAGCTGGTCTAGTTAAGGGCGCATCAAAGGGCGAAGGCCTTGGCAATAAATTTTTATCACATATAAGGGAAGTCGAAGCCATTGTCCATGTGCTAAGAGTTTTTGAAGACGAAAACATTGTTCACGTCGATGGAAGCATTGACCCACTAAGAGACATAGAGACTATTAACCTAGAATTAATCTTCTCTGATCTTGATATGGTTGAAGCAAGAATACAAAAATTAACAAAGCAAGTGAAGGGCGATAAGTCTTTGCAAAGTGAACTTGATTTATTAAATGAAGTGAAAAAAGTTCTTGAACAAGGAAAGTCAGCGAGAGTGCTTGATCTAAATGATGATCAAAAGGCTATGCTTAGAGGTTTTAATTTGCTTAGCCAAAAGCCAATAATTTATGTTTTAAATGTGTCTGAAGATGATTATATCAATGATTTAAAGGACAATAAGTACGTTGATAAACTTAAAGCATTCGCTGCTGAAGAAGGCTCCGAGATAGTTCCTATCTCTGTTAAGATTGAAGAAGAGATGAGTGAACTTGATGATGAAGAAAGAAAAGCATTTTTAGAGGACATGGGCATAAAAGAATCGGGTCTAGATAAATTAATCAAAAAGAGCTATGAGCTTCTTGGCTTAATGAGCTTTTTAACAACTGGTGAAGATGAGACAAGGGCGTGGACTATTAAAAAAGGCACAAAAGCTGTTGATGCAGCTGCCAAAATTCACTCAGATATCGCTAGAGGCTTTATACGCGCGGAAGTTGTTAGCTACGATGACCTTGTAGCTAATGATATGTCCATGAACAAAGTAAAAGAAAAGGGTCTTATGAGACTAGAAGGCAAGGACTATATTATGCAAGAAGGAGATATAGTTTACTTTAGGTTTAATGTATAATGAAAATTTTAGAATATGATGAAAAATTAACTTTTAAGTCTAAGTACTACGATGAGGAAGCTGTTTTTCTTGATATTGAAACGACAGGACTTAGCCCCATGAGAAGCTTTATCTACCTCATCGGGCTAGTTTTTATTGATTTAAAGAGAAGGACAATGCATATAACTCAGCTCATAGCTGAGAATAAGGATGAGGAAGAAGAAATTCTTAAGCTGATGAACGAAAGACTAAAGGGCTATAAAACAGTAGTTACCTACAATGGAAACTCTTTTGATTTGCCATTCATCAGTAAAAGAGCTGAGCGCTACGGCATAGACGTCACTGAGCCAAAGTCCTTTGATATGTATGAAAAACTTAGGCTTCACAAGGATACTTTGAATCTTGATGGACTTAAGCAAAAAAATATTGAGAAAAAGCTTGGCATAATTAGAGAAGACCGTTACAATGGCGGCGAGTGCATCAGTTTTTACAAAGACTATGCAAAAAATAAAAATCAAGAAAGTTTTGATAGATTTGTACTTCATAACTACGATGACCTTTTATATATGCCAGCAACTATGTCTATACTAGACCTTTTAGATGAGAAGATCACCATAGATATAGACGGACGCAAATATAAATTCGATAAGCACAGCATAAAAAAAGATCTTTTGATGATTGATTTTACTACGGATATGGGTATCAATACCTATGTAGAGGAAGCGGATTATTTTATTGAAGAAAATGAGCGCAATAGGCATCTTGAGTTTACGCTAAAGACTGGCTATATGAAGGACGCACGTAAAGTTAAATACCTTGATAAGAGCTCCTTAGGCAGACTAAAAAATGATGAATTTGATGGGGAAGATTCACTTGAAGATGGCATTGTTCCTATACGCATACAAAATAAATTATTTATTCGAAATATAATTAAATTAGGTAGTATTTAGGAGGTTAAGATGAAATTAGAACTTTATTACAAGGCTGAGTGCCCATTTTGCCAAAAGGTATTAAATTACATGATGGACAATTGTCAAATCAAGGACGTTGAACTTGTTGACATCAAAGAAGGAAACAATAACGAAGACTTAATTAAAAGAGGCGGAAAAGACCAAGTACCATGCTTATTCATAGATGGCAAGCCGCTTTACGAATCGGACGATATAATTAAATATTTTAAAGAAAATTTTTAGGAGGTAAAATTATGGACTACAAAGATTTACCAGCACAAGAGGTTTTTCATTGGTTTAGAGAAATTAACCAAATTCCAAGAGGATCGGGAGACGAAAAAAGAATTTCCGATTTCCTATACAATTGGGCTAAGGAAAGAAATTTAGATGTATGGCAAGACAAGGCACTAAACATCGTTATACACAAGGGTGCTACTAAGGGTTACGAAAATGCTCCAAAAGTTATTTTACAAGGTCACATGGATATGGTCTGCGAAAAAACTTTAGATAGCGATCATGACTTTTCCAAAGATCCAATCGAGATGATAGTTGACGGTGACTACTTAAGAGCAAATAACACAACACTTGGTGCTGACGATGGTATAGCAGTTGCTATGGCACTTGCAGTTCTTGACTCAAAAGAGATTGAGCACCCAGCAATCGAAGCAGTATTTACAACTGCAGAAGAAACTTCCATGGTTGGAGCGCTTAATTTAACAAACGAACACTTAAGCGGAGACTACTTATTCAACATAGACTCTGAAGAAGAAGGCATATTCTTATCTTCAAGCTCAGGTGGAGTTAATAGTGAATCCAAATTCAAAGTAGAATACAAAGATAACGACAAAAAAGCTTTAGAAATAACACTTAAAGGCTTTACAGGCGGACACAGCGGCATGGAAATCATCAAGCAAAGAGCAAACGCTATCAAAGTTTTAGCAAGACTTTTAAATGAATGCAACTGCGATAAATTAAAATTAGTTTCAATCGAAGGCGGTACTAAGCACAATGCAATTGCTAACGTTGCCAAAGCTACTATAGTTCATACAGATTACGCTAAAGTTAAAGAAGCAATGAATGAATTATTCAGCCATATCAAAAAAGATTATCATGTAGAAGATCCAAATATGACACTTGAATTTAAAGAAGTCAAAGCAGATAAACGCATGACAAAGAAAGATACAGATAGAATTATAAACTTCTTAATGCTTGCTCCACACGGCGTTATCTACATGTCTAAGGACATAGAAGGTCTTGTAATGACAAGCTGTAACGCAGCTATATTAAGAACTGAAGGTAATAGCGTGAACTATCTATGTTCAATCAGAAGCTCATCAGATGCAGCTTTAGTTGAAGTAAGAGAACAAGTTAGAATCATGACAGAAGTACTTGGCGGTAAAGTTGAACTTTCAGAAGCATATCCATCTTGGGAATTTGATGAAGACCCAGTACTAAGAGATTTAGTAAGTAAAGTATATAAGGAAGAAACAGGCAAAGACGCAGAAGTAAGCGCTATACACGCAGGACTTGAATGCGGTCTACTAAAACAAATTTTACCAGATACTAAGATGATAAGCTTTGGACCAAACATCTACGACGTTCATACATCTAGAGAGCATCTAGATATTAAGTCAACTGAAAGAATGTGGGGATTCTTGAAGGCGCTTTTAAAAGCCGTTCACTAAAAATATATATAAATTATACGAAGGTAGTATGAAAAACATATTACCTTCTTTTTTTATTTGTGCTATAATATAGTAAAGAAAGGAGTCAATATGAACTATATTACTTATGGCGATAAAAATAATAAGTCCTTAGTCTTTATTCATGGCCTTGCATCGACTGCTGAGCTATGTTTTGGAGCGCTTTTGCCATACTTAAGTGATTATTATGTAGTTTTATGCGAACTTGATTGTCATTATGATGGGAGCAAAAAAGATATTTTCTCAATGAATGATTGTATAGAAGACATTGAAAATTATATAATAAATAATTTATCAGGCGAAGTTTATGGTTTATGCGGTTTTTCAATGGGCGCGACCATGGCTGTCGATCTTGTTTCAAGAGCAAGTATAAGAGCAGAGAGACTTTTTCTTGACGCAGCCATCACCATAGAAATGGGTCTTGCGGCAAAACCATTCGCCTATGCTTTTGCTATAGGAACGGATAGGATTAAAAAAAGGAAATTTATACCAAAGTTTATGCTTGACTACTTTATGGGCAAGGGCAATGATAGCGCAAGTGAAATGATGTATACAAATATCACTAAGAAGACCATTTTAAACGCTTGTAAGACTTTGTATCACTATCATGTTTCAGATAATCTGAAAAATTTTAACAAGCCAGTTTCATTTTTGATGTGCAGCGAAGAAGCTATACCCAAAAAGAGCGAGGCAGTTTTGAAAAAATATTTACCGCAAATGAAGACCGAAGTTTTCGAAGGCAAGGGACACGGTCAATTCTTGCACGAAGAACCTAAATTATACGCAGAAAAATTATTAGATTTTCTTAAATAAAAATATTATATATATAAAGAAATGCACATCTCATGAAGTGCATTTTAAAATTTAATTTTTAATTTTCTTAAGCTGCGATGGAAGGCAGCCTTTGTATCTTTTGTAAAGTGTTGAGAACCTGCTTTGAGATGCATATCCAACAGATTTTGCGATGGATTTGGCATCAAGATCAGTTGTTAGTATCAGGTTTTCAGCGACATTCATCCTTTTTCTTTGAGTGAACTCAGTTATGCTCACACCGTATTTCTTTTTAAAAGTGTATTTAAGCTTAGTCGGGCTCATCATTGCAATTTTTGATAAAAGATCTTCTTTTAAATTCATGGAGAAGTGATCCTCGATATATTTTGCAACGCTGGTGATGGCTCTGTCATCGTCTTGAGGGAGTTTTACATTATCTTTTTCATCAGCTATAGCACTTAAAGATATTGCTATCCACTCCTTAGCTTTTTTTTCAAAAAATAATTTTGCATCTTCCGCATCCATCTTGCACTTAAGTATCTCCATCGCTATCTTTTCAATCTTTTTTGATACTTTTCCTTTATTTTTTACAAATATTGAAGCAATTTTTGTTTTATTAAGATTATTCCTTTTAAAAAATTCATCATCTAGAAAACTTTCTTTAATCTTTAAGCTCACAGCGCTATATTTAGAATTCTTATGCAAAACATATTTCATAACAGGCTTTGCCCTATCTATTATATATAAAGTTTTTGGCTCAACAACTTGATAAGGGTAGAAGGTTTCGCCCGAAGCAGATATGATGTATATAGATGAAATATAGAAAAAATTAAAAATATCAGGCACATCCTTATAAACAACATCATCAAGCATTGTTAAATCATTTATATCAAAAATAAAATCATCAGTTTCGTAAAACCAGTAGTAGCCCTTGATATTTTCTTCATTTATTAAATAAGTTTCGCCAAGCTTTGGAAATTGCTTAGGATTTTCAATCCTTTCCTTAGCGTATAATTTAATTAAGTCTTTAAATTTATTCATAGCTTCAACTCCATTATCACAATTAGCCAATATATCAAAAAGATATATCTTTTAAATATATTGTAGCACAGTTTGAATTATAGTACAATAGATACACATAAAAAAGTTAGCTATATATAACAAAAGTTTTACTTATTTATTTTTATATCTTATATGTCTAAATAAGATAGATAATGAAAGCTTTATATTTCTCATAAAAAATGCACTTCAATTACGAAGTGCATTACATTTATCTAAATTATTTAGTTTTTATATCAATACATTTTTCTTTAAGTTTTTTGTCCTTGTATATGCCAAGCAGTGTATATATAGTTGAAAACAAAGGAACAAAGAGTATCATGCCAATTATTCCAAATAAAGCGCCGCCGACTGTGATTGCGACGATTACAAACATTGCAGGTAGTCCTACCTTGTTACCAACTATCCTTGGATAAGTTACATTGCCGTCGAATTGTTGTAAGCATAACATAAAGACCACAAACATCAAAGCCTTGAATGGCGATTGTAAAAGTATTAGAAGTGCGCCAGTTATAACCCCGATGTAGGCTCCAAGTATTGGCACTAAAGCGCCAAGACCCACGATTATGGATATGGCTGGAGCAAATGGGAACTTAAATATTAGCATGCCGACGAAACACATTGATCCT
>ERZ1673750.225-NODE-225-length-53315-cov-6.520315_pt1 | contig 53315 bp, 46 predicted proteins | sample MGYA00580203_ERZ1673750 | MGnify/ENA primary metagenome ERZ1673750 (study PRJEB41218, sample SAMN15661763) | gut metagenome | host: Homo sapiens | place: Canada: London | collected 2015-08-20/2019-03-30 | study: EMG produced TPA metagenomics assembly of... | reverse complement strand
TACTGATACCGAAATTTTGCCATTTTGCGTAGAAAATCATTTATAAGTGGCCTAATCGCAGTCAACGTACTGGGCTTTTCGCTGTTCGGTATCGACAAATCCCGGGCACGCCGCCACACATGGCGGATTCCGGAAAAGACACTGTTCGCGGTGGCGCTCCTTGGCGGAAGCATCGGCTGTCTCGCCGGCATGTATACTTTCCGTCATAAAACGAAGCATCCTTCCTTCACTATTGGTCTTCCGCTGATCCTTGCTCTCCAGTGCTTTCTTGCCTACTGGATAAGCATACAGTAAAGAGAAACTTTTTATAAAAAAAATAAGGTGTTCGCCCTGTCCCTGCCGATATATGTATATACCGGCGGACAGAGCGGACACCTTATCTTATTTTAGATCAGCTCTTCTTTTCTTAGCTTATCTTAGCTTTTCCTTTACTCTTCACTGCTGCTCTCGCGCTCAATCTCAAGTCCCAGTTCTTCCAGCTGTGCCGGGTCTACCGGACTTGGCGCTTCGGTCATCAGGCAGGAAGCGTCTTTTACTTTCGGGAATGCGATGACGTCGCGGATGTTGTCAATCTTCGCCATCTCCATAACAAGACGATCCAGACCATAAGCAAGTCCTGCGTGCGGCGGCACACCGTATTTGAAAGCCTCCAGCAGGAATCCAAACTGGCTGTTTGCCTGTTCTTTGGTGAATCCCAGCATCTCAAACATTTTTTCCTGAATGTCGTTCTGATGGATTCTGACGCTTCCGCCTCCGATCTCACTTCCGTTCAGGACGATATCATAAGCTTTCGCGCGGACTGCGCCCGGATCGGTATCCAGAAGCGGAATATCCTCATCCATCGGCATTGTGAATGGATGATGCATCGCGGTAAATCTGTTTTCCTCCTCAGACCACTCCAGCAGCGGGAACTCTGTGATCCAGACAAAACGATACTCGTTCTTGTCGATCAGATCCATCTGCTCCGCCAGTTCCAGACGCAGCGCGCCCAGAACGTTCCAAACCAGTTTATCTTTATCGGCTGCAAACAGAAGCAGGTCGCCTGCCTGTCCGTCCATCGCCTCAACCAGCGCTTTCATCTGCTCTTCCGTCATGAACTTGGCAAAGGAAGATTTGCAGGTGCCATCCTCCTGGATTGCGATATAAGCCAGGCCTTTCGCCCCGTATCCCTTTGCAAATTCTACCAGCTTGTCGATCTTCTTGCGCGGTATGCTTCCCTGGCCTTTTGCATTGATACCGCGAACGGAACCGCCGGCTTCCAGGGCATTTTTGAAGACTGCAAATTCGGAATCCCTGACAACGTCAGAAACATTGACCAGTTCCATGCCAAAACGAAGATCCGGTTTGTCGGAACCGAAACGGTCCATGGCCTCCTGCCAGGTCATTCTCTGGATCGGCAGGGACACTTCCACGCCGAGAACCTCATGGAACAGATACGCCAGCAGACGCTCATTGACATCGATCACGTCTTCCACGTCCACAAATGACAGCTCCATATCGATCTGTGTAAATTCCGGCTGACGGTCGGCGCGCAGATCCTCATCACGGAAACATCTTGCAATCTGCATATATCGGTCATAACCGGAGCACATCAGCAGCTGTTTGAAAAGCTGCGGAGACTGAGGCAGAGCGTAAAAGCTGCCCGGATGAACACGGCTTGGCACCAGATAATCTCTCGCGCCCTCCGGGGTGGACTTTGTCAGCATCGGAGTTTCAATCTCCAGGAACCCTTCATTTGCCAGAAACTGGCGGGTCAGCATCGCCACTTTGGAACGCAGGATCAGGTTTCTCTGAAGATCCGGACGCCGCAGATCCAAAGAACGGTATTTCAGACGCAGTTCTTCTTTTGTTTTAGAATTTTCCTCGATCGGGAACGGCGGCGTCTCGGACTCGGAAAGGATTCTCAGATCCTCGCCCACAACTTCCAGCGCGCCAGTTGCCAGATTCTCGTTCACTGCGCCGGAACGAAGCTGTACGGTACCGGTCACAGCCGCAACAAACTCACTGCGCAGCTTTCCTGCTTTCGCAAACACTTCCTCGCTGCACTTTCCGTTTTCAAAAATGATCTGCATGATTCCGGAACGGTCGCGCAGATCCACAAAGATCAGCCCTCCTTTGTTCCGGTTTTTCTGTACCCATCCCATCAGGGTTACTTTTTCTCCTACATTGGCCTTTGTCACCTCGCCGCAGCGGCAGGTACGTTTCAGCCCCTTCATTGATTCAGCCATGGTTTCCTCCAGTTACTTCTGTTTTTTATATTTCTTATTATGTCTTTATTATTTTACAGCTTTTACATTCTGTCAACAAAAAATTCCTCAATTACGGTGTATCCGTCCTGCGCCAGCTGCTCTTTCTGGAATTTCTTGTTCTTTTTCATGATGGAAAGATTGACGCAGACACCATTGTTCCGCTCTTCCATTGCTTTTGCGAGGATCTGCTGCATCTTGTCCGCCGGCATGTTTTTCTCGATCAGATATGCTTTCTTCTCCTGCGCTCCCGGGATCTGATAATCACGCTCCAGAAGCAGCATGACGATACGCTCAAATCCAATGGAGAATCCGCAGGCACAGGTCTGATTTCCGGTGAATTTTCCGATCATCTCATCGTAACGTCCGCCGCCGCCGACGCTTCCGCCGAATTCATCCATGGCGATCTCGAAAATGGTTCCGGTGTAATAGGACATTCCGCGCACCAGGGTCGGATCGAACGCTACTTTGAACTGCGCATTTTTTACAGCGTCCACGCTGTTCATGATCTCGATCAGCCCGTCCGCATACTCGGACTTCAGGAATTCTCCCAGTTTCTCTTTGCAGAACTCCACTCCCTTGGTATCCGGTGTCACCTGCTCAAACAGCTCCAGATATTTATCGATGGTCTCCTTAGCAAATCCTTCCTCTGCCAGTTCTTTCGCAACGCCGTCCAGACCGATCTTGTCCATCTTGTCCAGAATGATAAAGACCGTGTCATAGGATTCCTCCGGAAATCCGCTGTAAGCCGCCATCGCTTTCAGAATGCGGCGGTCATTGATCCGGATCGTGAAGTTTTTGAAATCCAGTTTTCCAAGCAGCGTGGTGGTCGCCAGGATCAGCTCGATCTCCGCCAGATTGGACGGCTCACCCAGGATATCAATGTCGCACTGCATAAACTGGCGGAATCTTCCTCTCTGCGGACGGTCCGCACGCCATACATTTCCCATCTGGAGGGCTTTGAACGGCGCCGGAAGGGCATTGGCGTTGTTGGAGTAATAGCGGCACAGAGGCACCGTCAGGTCATAGCGAAGGCCGCTGTCCACCAGATCCGCCTCTTCCTTCGCGCTCTCCAGTTTCAGTTTTTCACCGCGTTTCAGGATCTTAAAGATCAGTTTTTCGTTGTCGCCGCCCTGTTTGCTGCACAGGTTCTCGATGTGTTCCACACAGGGAGTCTCCATGGAAGTAAATCCAAAGGACGCATACGTCTCCTTGATCAGACGGATGACGTAATCACGGATTGCCATCTCCTTTGGCAGAATATCATTCATTCCTGTTACCGGTTTCTTTTTCAGTGTCATATGTTCAGTTCTCCTTCTATGATTCCTTCGATGCTGTCCAGATGGATCACTCTCTGTGGGCGGTCGTGTACCACTCTCTGGAAAGCGATGAAAATCTGCATATCGAAGTTTTTTATTTCCTCGATCATCAGCTCAATGGCTGTATCTCTTTCAAACGCACTGCGGTATGGACGATCGGAAGTCAATGCACTGTAAACGTCGCAGATGCGCAGGATCCTGGCTCCGTAAGGGATTTCTTCCCCGGACAGATTGTCCGGATATCCGCTTCCATCCATGTTTTCATGGTGATACCGAATAGAGTCCAGGATAAACTCGGAATATCCTTTGTTCTTCAGGATCTCATAACTCAGCTGGGCATGCATCCGGACAAAGCGCATCTCTTCCACAACCAGCGTGTCCTCCCCCTCCACGTAACCGCTTAAGGGAATCTTTCCGATATCATGAACGATCCCTGCAACCGCCAGTTCGTGGCACAGCTCTTCCGGAAGCCCGAGCTCACGGGACACGTCATAAGCCAGATTGCTGACCTCCATCCCATGGACGATCTGCTCAGTCAGCGTATACCGCAGCATGTGCAGTTGATGTTCTTTTTTCATTTCCCGTTCCTCAGATACATACGGATGCCTTTTCTCTTCCGCTCGATCATCTCATCAATACGTTCCACATAATTTTTCAGATCCTTGACGTTTTCCACCCGCTCGATCCGCTCCCCGTTCTGGAACACGAATTTGGTGGAAGCTCCTGCACCCGCCGCCAGGATCGACTGTTTTTCTTCCATGATCAGAATGTTGTAAATCCCGGCTTTTCCTTCTCTGGAATAGCCGACATTTTCAAAATTGCCCGCGATATTCTTCTGGCGGTACATATAATACGGACCCATTCCCATCCGGCGGGCGCAGTCCTGCGTCATATCCATGATTTCCGCCGAATTTTCAAAGGAAATCTCCTCATACTGATCCTTCATCAGGTTAAGCCTCGTTCCCCGCTTCAGCGCAAGGGAATGGACCGTCAGAGAATCGGGATTGAGCGCTTCGATCTCCTTCAGGGTATGCGCCACCTTCTCTTTGTCTTCCCCTGGCAGCCCGACGATCAGGTCCATATTGATGTTGTCAAAGCCCAGCTCCCGCGCCATATGGAATTTCTCTACGGTCTCCTCCACGGTATGGCGGCGTCCGATGATATCCAGGGTTTCCTGATTCATGGTCTGGGGATTGATGGAGATCCGGCTTACCGGAAATTCCCGCAGAACCTCCAGGATCTCCCTGGTAATCGTATCCGGTCTTCCAGCCTCCACGGTAAATTCCTGCACCTGTTCCAGAGGAAATTCCTCGGAAAGGACCGTCAGAAGCCTGCGCATCTGGTCCGGGGTCAGTGTCGTCGGCGTACCGCCTCCGATGTAGACAGTGTCCAGGGTATAGTCCTTCATCTGTTCGCTGATAAACCGGAGTTCCCGAAACAGCGCTTCCAGATACGGCTCCACCATATGGCTCCAGCGTCCCAGGACGTGGGAACCGAAGGAACAGTACAGACAGATGCTCGGGCAAAACGGGATGCCCACATACAGGCTGTAGCCGTTCTCATAATTCACAGGCTCCAGAATGGCACGCTCCCGGTTGGCGATCGTAATTGCCAGCGCCGTCTTCTGCGGGCTGGTGAAATAGGTATTGCGCATATACTCGGCAATCTCCGTATTTTTCCACCCCTCCTCCAGGAGCTTCATCGGAATTTTGGTGGGACGGATTCCTGTCAGATCTCCCCAGGGAAGCTGTTTCCCCGTCACTTCCGACAAAGTCCGGTAGACCAGCTGTTTCAGTACGTTTTTCGTATGTACCCGGTCTTTTTCATATTCCACCGGGACCTGCGCCTCCCGGACCGGCTCGTTTCCCCAACGTATGGAAAAAGAGATTCCGTCCGGTTCATAGTGTACGCGGCATCTGTCCCAGGTTTCATTCACCTGTTCCGGTTCCTGCTCTTCCTCATACCAGGTCACGATCTCGCACCCCGGTTCAAAGGCGCGGATCAGAGAATATACGTCGTATTCAAAATCTTTTCTGTTAAAACTAAGGCTGATTTTACGCAAGGGGATTGTACCTCTTTTCATAACCGATTTCGGTAGATTCGTTGTGCCCCGGGCAGACCTTCACGTCTTCCGGCAGCTCCTGGAGCAGCCGTTTCACCGAGGCGAACAGTTCCCTTCCGGAAGAGGTCGGGAAGTCATAGCGGCCGTAAGACTCACAGAACAGGGTGTCGCCGCTGATCAGCACCCGTTCCTTTGGAAGATAATAGCAGACGCTCCCTTTCGTATGGCCGGGCGTGTGAAGTACCCGGATCTCATAGCCTGCCAGTGAGAGGACGTCACCTTCCTTCACCGTACGGTCCGCCTGCATCGTATATGGAGCGCTCCAGACCGCAGACAGATTTTTCTGCGCGTCGCCCAGCACTTCCTGCTCCGCCTCATGGGCATACACCGGGATCTCATACGCATCCCGGACGGCTTCAGCCGCAAGCATATGATCATAGTGTCCATGGGTCAGCAGCACCGCCGCCGGTTTTCCTTCCATCGCAGTCACCTGCTGAAAAATCCGCTCCGGAGACGCTGCCGGATCCACGATCAGCAATTCTTTGGTTTCCGGATTCTGGAGAAACCAGCAGTTGGTAGCAAGCATTCCCAGAACCAGATTCTGTACCCTTATTTCTTTCATATTCTCCTCCTGTGCTGTCCCGCCGGGCATCCGCCCCATCGCGAAACGATTTTTCATGGGCGGATGCCGTAACAGTTCAGTCAGCTGAACTGTTACGCTTTTTATCCTCTGGAACGCTCGATATCGATCACGCTCTCCACCTGACGTACCTTTTCGATCAGGGAATTCAGTTCCTCGTTGTTGTGAACGTCAAAACTCATGTCGATGGACGCGGTTCCCTGCTTGCTGGTCCGCACATTGATGGAGGTCAGATTGATCTTTCGCTCCGTAAAGATCTTCGAAAGATCCACCAGAAGTCCCGTACGGTCGTTGGCGTAAACATTGATCTCCACGGTGTAAAGCTGTCCGTCCGTCTCTTCGTTCTGCCACTCCGCATCGATCAGACGCTGACGCTCGGACTCCGGCAGATTCAGGATATTGATACAGTCGGTGCGGTGAATAGTGACGCCCCGGCCTCTGGTTACAAAACCGACGATCTCGTCCCCCGGGATCGGGCTGCAGCACTTGGAAAAGCGCACCGCCACATCGTGGATCCCACGGACCACGATCCCGCCTTTGGACTTGCTGACCGGAAGCACTTTTGCCTCCGCCGCCGCTTCCATCACCTGTTCGTCTGTCAGTTCTTTTTTGTGTGCTTTGTCGTAGGCCTCAACCAGTTTGTTGAGCACCTGCCCTTCCTTCAGGCCGCCGTGTCCCACAGCTGCCAGAACGGAATCCCAGTCACGGAAGCCGTATTTTCTCATAACCGCTTCCTGATACTGGTTTTTCAGATAGATTCCAAGGTTCTTTCCTTTCAGCTTCGCATAATTGTTCAGCATTTCTTTTCCCTTGGAAATATTGTCTTCTTTCAGCTCATGGCGGAACCACTGGTTGATACGGCTCTTCGCCTGAGCGCTCTTTACGATCTTGAGCCAGTCACGGCTCGGTCCTTTGGAATTCAGGGAAGTAATGATCTCCACCCGATCTCCGTTGTGAAGTTCTGTCTCAATGGGAACAAGCTTTCCGTTGACTCTCGCTCCCACCATCCGGTTGCCTACCGCACTGTGGATCGTGTAGGCAAAATCAATCGTACAGGAGCCGCTTGGAAGCGTCTTGACATCTCCTGCCGGTGAAAAACAATACACATTGTCAGAAAACAGATTCAGGTCGCTCTTCAGAAGACTCATGAATTCGTGGTTGTCTGACATATCCTGCTGCCACTCCAGGATCTGGCGCAACCAGCTGAGTTTCTCTTCCTCCTGCTCCGGCCCGGTTTTCTTGCCGTCGGAGGCTTCCTTATATTTCCAGTGCGCCGCGATTCCGTATTCGGCGGTGCGGTGCATCTCAAAGGTACGGATCTGTATTTCAAACGGCTGCCCGGTAGGACCGATCAATGTCGTGTGAAGGGACTGGTACATGTTCGACTTGGGCATTGCAATGTAGTCTTTGAACCTTCCGGGAATCGGAGTATACATCTCATGGATCACGCCCAGGGCAGCGTAACAATCCTTCACGCTCTCAACGATGATGCGCACCGCAAACAGATCGTAAATCTGCTCCAGCGTCTTGTGCTGGTTGACCATCTTTTTATAGATACTGAAAAAATGCTTGATCCGTCCGCTGACTTCTCCTTCAATGCCGGCAGCCTCGATCTTTTTCCGCACATCGTCCACGATGTTGTCAACGAATGCCTGACGTTCCTCACGCTTCATATTGACATTTTTCACCAGATCATAGTAGGCTTCCGGCTCCAGATACTTTAAAGAAAGATCATCCAGCTCCACCTTGATCTTGGAAATACCAAGCCGCTGGGCGATGGGTGCGTAGATATCCATCGTCTCCCGCGCCTTCTCTTTCTGTTTCTCCGGCGACCAGTATTTGGCGGTCCGCATATTGTGCAGCCGGTCCGCCAGCTTGACGAGGATGACACGGATATCCTTTGCCATCGCCAGGAACATCTTTCTCAGGTTCTCCGCCTGTTCTTCCACCTTATCCTTGGAATAACTCAGCCGTCCCAGCTTGGTAACCCCGTCCACAATCAGCGCCACCTCGGAACCGAATTCCTGTTCCAGCTCCTCCGTGGTCATGATCGTGTCCTCCACCACATCGTGGAGAAGACCTGAAATAATGGTTTCCTTGTCCAGCTCCAGATCGGCAAGGATGATCGCCACACACAGCGGGTGGATGATATATGGCTCGCCGCTCTTTCGTTTCTGCCCCCGGTGCGCCTCGTCGGCAACCCGGTAGGCTTTGTCGATCAGTGTCAGGTCATCGGAAGGATGATACCGCTTGACTCCCTCCACCAGCGTCCGGTACAATTCCGTCGGACTTGTGAAGTCCTCCATCTTTTTGACGCTCGCCTCCACATCAGCCACATTCTGTTTCATCTTTTCTTCAACAATTTTCTTATTTTCTTCCATATGTATCTCCTACATTTCTATTTACCATCGTAGCAGATAACAGATTTCACGTCATATTTTTCCAGCTTTTCTCTGCCTTTCAGTCCAGCGAGTTCCATCAGAAATACGATCCTGGTCACTTCCGCGCCCAGCCGCTCGATCATTTTCGCGCAGGCTTCAATCGTACCTCCCGTGGCAATCAGATCATCCACAAGCACTACCTTCTGTCCCGGCTTGATCGCGTCTTTATGAATTTCCACCTCGGCGCTTCCGTATTCCAGATCATAACTCTCCGAGATCGTCTCACAGGGGAGTTTTCCTTTCTTCCGGATCGGTACAAACGCTTTGTGCAGGTTGTAGGCAATCGGCATGCCGAAGATGAATCCACGGGATTCTGTTCCGCAGATCACATCGCACTCCACCTCTTCCACCAGCTTCTGCATGGCGTCGATGGAAAGTCTCAGTCCGTCAGCGTCCTGAAGCACACTGGTCACATCACGGAAAATAACGCCCTCTTCCGGAAAATCCGGAATACTTCTCACATAATCTTCAAGCTTTTTCATAACTAATCTCCTCCACTTTCCCTACACCGGGATCCTGATCCCGGCATCCGTATTCTGTTACAGTTCAGCCGCATTCCAAACACCTCCTGTTTTGATGGTGTTTCAGGCGGCAGATGCTCCCCAAGCTACAAAACCCGACAATATAACATATAGTATATCATCATTCCCTCTCAGAATCAAGGCGGCAGCTGACGGAACTCCAGGACCCGTCAGCCGTCCAGCCAGCGAAACGGCTGACGGAACCATGCCTGCTACATGTAATTCTGTATCGTGATCTGCAGGTTTTCCCTTCCGTTCCACACATTGACCGTCGGATAGTAGGTCAGAGAGAGCACCGGATGCTCCGAAACATACTTAGCAAACGATTCCGCCTCCCCGAAATACACCGCGTCCATCCGATAACCGGCGCCGTCCTGAATCTGCAGCTTTGCCACATTCCTATTCTTCCCAAAAATCCTGCAGCTTAAAACTTTCAGGTCTTTCTGGGCAAACAAAGGTTTGGTATTTCCCTTTCCGAACGGTTCCAGCAGCTCCATCTGGGAGATCAGGCGCTTCGTAATATAGGAAACCGGCATCGGCACGTCGATGGTCACCTTCTCTACAAAATCATCCTCCGTCAGCGTCGACAGGCGGTTAATCTTTTCCCGGAACACCTCCACCATCTCCTCATTGGCAAGGGAAAGCCCCGCCGCCATCGGATGACCGCCGAACTTTGTAAACAATTCTCTGCATTTGCACATTTCTTCGTACATGGAGTACGCCTCAATGGATCGGCCGGAGCCTTTCACCCCATCCTCACTTTTTGTGAGGACAAACGCCGGTTTATGAAAATGCTCCCGCAGACGTCCGGCAATGATCCCGGCCAGGCTCTCGTGACATTCCGGCAGATAGACGACCAGCACTTTGTCCTGTTTCAATTCCGATTCTTCGACCATCCGGACTGCCTTTTCCTCACCCTGACGGGTCATTTCCTTTCGGCTCTCATTGAGCGCCTTCAGGTCTCCGGCAAGACGCGCCGCTTCCTCCCGGTCTTCCGCCAACAGAAGAGCCAGTGAACGTTCCGCCGTATCCAGGCGTCCGGAAGCATTCAGGCACGGACCGATCACAAAGCCGATATGATAGGCAGTCACCTGCTCCGGTTCCAACCCCTGGACGCGGATCAGTTCCTGAAGACCAAGATTTCTGGTACGATGCAGCCGTTTCAATCCTTCCTTGACCAGGATCCGGTTTTCCCCCTGGAGATCCATCACGTCTCCCACCGTAGCGATCGCCGCAAATTCCAGCCATTCATAAATCTCATCCCCCGGATGTCCGAACCGCTTCAACACCGCCTGCATCAGCTTCCATGCCACAGCGCCTCCGCACAGTCCCTTGAACGGATAGGCACAATCTTTCTGTTTTGGATTTACCACCGCATCCGCCTCCGGCACCCGGAACACCCGCGTACCATCTTCCAGATCCTCATAGGGAATCTCATGATGATCCGTGACAACCACCGTCATTCCCAGTTCTTTTGCCAGACGGATCTGATCCAGCGCTGCGATCCCGTTGTCACAGGTGAGGATCGTATCCGCTCCGTCCTCCTTCGCCTGCCGCACCAGATTCTCATTGAGCCCATAGCCGTCCGCGATCCGGTCGGGAATCCTGATATCCACGTTTGCCCCAAGCTCTCGAAGCCCCGTCAGCAGAATGTAGGTGGACATCACTCCATCGATATCGTAATCTCCTATGATCCGGATCTGCTTCCCCTCCCGGATCTTCCTTTCCAAAATACCGACGGCTTTCTCCATATCCTTCATCAGCAGCGGATCGTGGAGATCCTCCAGTCCTCCGAACAAATACTCCCTGATCTGCTTCTCTCCGACCACATCCCGGTTCCGGATCAGCCGGGCAATCACCGGGTCGATCTGAAACTCTTGCGCAATTCCATGAAAATCCGCTTTCTTCGCGGAAACAACCCAACGTTCCATCCTTATATCCTTTCCTTAAAAATTCAAAAACAGGAAATCACCCGTCTTTTGACGGGCGGCCTCCTGTTTTCTTTTTCAAAAAGAATTACTGTTTTCTTTTTTTCTTCTTTTTCTTCTTCTGCACAACGACTCCGCTGCCATCCATAGCAGACACTTCCGCTGTCATCCCTTCCGCAGCAGCTGCCTGCGCCGGAACATACTTGTTCTTTCCGATATGCTTGAACAGGAACCACATGGAACCCGTCAGGCAGACGGAGGTATATCCGCCGATCGCGATGCCGACCATCAGGGGTGCCGCAAAATCACGGATGGAGGATACGCCTATCAGAAACAGAATGAACACCATAACAAACGTGGTCAGAGTACTGTAGATACTTCTGGTCAGTGTCTGGGTGACACTCTTGCTCACCAGCAGTTCCAGGGGTTCTTTCTTCGCCAGCGTCATATTCTCACGGATACGGTCGAAAATAACAATCGTCGCATTGATCGAATATCCAAGAATCGTCAGCATACATGCGATAAAAGTATTGCCGACAGAAATCCGTGCAAACACGTAAACACCGAACACCACAATGATATCATGGATCAGTGCCAGGATTGCGCTGGATGCGAAGCGGATGTCCTTGAACCGGAACCAGATATAAACCAGCATACAGAGAATAGAAATCACCACCGCCATGGCTGCATTCCGGCTCATCTCCTCACTGATCGTTGCGGAAATATTCTCAAAGGTAATCTGCGAACTGTCCACACCGAAGTTTTCCTCCAGACTCGCGTACACTTCCTCCCTTTCTTCCAGGCTGAGCGAACGTGTACGGATCATGACATTGTTGGAATCCATAATCTTTGTCATCTGGATATTGGAATCCCCTGTCACCTCTTCGATGACCGGCTGCACCTGAGCGTCCAGTTCCTCGATGGTGTAATCTTCATTGAACGGAACTGTGACGGAAGTACCTCCACGGAACTCCATACTATAATTCAGAACACTGCCCTGTGTCACATGGAAAAAGATCATTCCCACCGGAATCGCCAGAAGCAGAACGGCAGAAATAATAAAATAAACCTTTCTGTGTTCCACAAAACGGATCAGCTTGCGTTCTTTATGACGTCCATACCACTTGATATCACGGATTCCCACACCGTACAGGCTGTTGACCAGCAGACGTGAAATCACCAGAGCGGTAAACATGGACAGCACAATACCCAGCGCCAGCGTTATCGCAAAGCCGCGGACACTTCCGCTGCCGAAAATATACAGGATCGCCGCTGCGATCAGAGTGGTGATATTTCCATCAAAGATCGCGGAAAATGCCTTCTGGAAACCTTCCCGGATGGAAGAGCTGATGGATTTTCCTGCGGCCATCTCTTCACGCATACGCGCGTAGATGATGACGTTCGCGTCCACTGCCATACCGATGGACAGGATGATACCTGCAATACCCGGCAGGGTCAGAGTAATATCAAAGGCATTCAGGCAGACAAGCGTCAGTTCCACGTACAGAACCAGCGCCCATCCGGCTGCAGCGCCCGGAATACGGTAAACAACGATCAAGAACAGGATGATCAGGATCAAACCGATCACTCCCGCCATAAGGCTGGTACTGATCGCCTCAGAGCCAAGCTGTGCGCCGACTACCTGTGAATTAAGCTCTTCCAGCTCCAGAGAAAGTCCGCCGATACGGATCGTAGCCGCCAGATTGGACGCTTCCTCCCAGTTGGTCATTCCGGTGATGGATGCGACACCGTCGGTGATCGCAGACTGCACCGTCGGAACGCTGACAAATTCACCGTCATAGTAAATACCGATGGATTCCCCTGCGGAAACAGCTGCTTCTGTAGCTTCCGCAAATTTCTCCGTTCCTTCATCGGTCAGATGCAGCTCCACAGCGCTCTCTGTCGCCTGTGTGGTCTGTGCCTGGATATGTGTGGCCTCTGCCGACTCCACATCCCTTCCGGTCAGGACCACAGAACCGTCTTCTTCCAGTTCTTCAATGGTCTTGCCGTTCAGCACATAATTCCCGACGGTGGCATCATAGGTGTAGTTCTGGTTTCCATCCGCATCCGTCTGGGCGATAAAGCACAGACTTCCCGGCTGTCCCAGTTCCTGAAGGATATCATTGGCATTGGTCGCACCTGGAATATCGATGGTGATCCGGTTGTCTCCCTGCTGATAAACCTGAGCCTCGGTGCTGTACTGGTAAGCACGCTGTTCCAGCTTATACCTGGTATCGCTCATATCTTCCGCGGAAGGATTCTCTTCCACAGCCTGGTAAGTAATGCTGACACCTCCGGAGAGATCCAGCCCCAGGTTGATGTTCTTCATGGCGCCGGTGCCTGTCGGACCCCAGCCCACGATCGTCGTCCAGCCAAGCAGGACCGTCACAAGTACGGCGATGACGAGGACAGCGATACTCTGTTTCTTCTTCATCATGTCTGTTTCCTCTTTTCTGCTTATTCTTCTTCCGCCAGCGCGGCTTTTATCATCAAGGCGCATTCGATACGTTTCTGCTGCATTTTACAGCCGATTTCGTATACGTCATTGATTTTACCTGTAAAATTGTAAGAATTGGCTGCACATCCGCCGCTGCAGTAAAATCTCGCGAAGCAGGAGGAGCATTCTTTTTTAGAGTAAACATTGCATTTCTTGAAATCGCAGGTGAGATCCGTGCGCACAATGCCTTCGTCCACATTTCCAAGCAGGAACTCTTCGTTTCCTACAAACTGATGGCAGGGATAAAAATCTCCCCACGGTGTCACCGCCAGATATTCCGTTCCGGAACCACATCCGGACAGACGCTTATACACACACGGTCCCCCGGTCAGGTCGATCATGAAATGGAAGAAGTTAAAGCCTCTTCCCTCTTTATGGCGTTTGATCATCTCTTTTGCCAGAATATCATACTGCTCAAAGATGATCGGAAGATCCTCCTCACGGATGGCATAATCCTCCGTAGGAGGCGCAACTACCGGTTCCACTGAGATCTGTTTGAAGCCGAGATCCGCCAGATGAAGCACATCCGCCGCAAAATCCAGGTTATAATGGGTAAAGGTTCCGCGGACATAATAGTTGTCCTGATTTCTGCTCTCGGCAAATTTCTGGAATTTCGGCACGATCAGATCATAACTGCCGGCCCCTTTCCGGAATGGGCGCATGAAATCATGAACTTCTTTTCTTCCGTCGATGCTCAGAACCACATTTCCCATCTCTTTGTTACAGAATTCCATCACCTCGTCGTCCAGCAGAACACCGTTGGTCGTCAGGGTAAAACGGAAATTTTTGTTGTGAATCTTTTCCTGCTCACGGCCATAAGCCACAAGATCTTTGACCACCTGCCAGTTCATCAGCGGTTCTCCGCCGAAGAAATCCACTTCCAGGTTTCTTCTCGATCCGGAGTTGGCGATCAGGAAATCCAGTGCCTTTTTTCCAACTTCCAGAGACATCAGGGCACGGCGTCCATGGTACTCGCCTTCCTCCGCAAAGCAGTAGCGGCAGGCAAGGTTACAGTCATGGGCGATATGCAGGCACAGCGCTTTGACCACCGTCGGACGCTCCGCGAACATCTCGATCGCTCCTTCATAAACATCGTCTGTGAAGAGCATTTCCGCTTCCTTCAGCTCCTGACATTCCTGTGCAGCATCATGGATCTCCTGCGCAGGATACCGGTCTTTGAGCGCTTCCTGGATCTCTTCCTCCTGTTTTCCCTGATCCAGCAGGGAAAGCACGTCATAGGTAACATCGTCGACCACATGTACGGAGCCGCTGTTCACATCCAGCACCATGTTGTAGCCATTGTTTTTATACTGATGGATCACAGTTCTTGTTCCTTTCTCTATGTAATGTATTTCATTTCCTTATCTATGGACACAAAGCAAAGAGCCTGATAAATCAGACTCCCCGGCCTCATAATTCTCTTCTGTTGTAACCGTTCAGCCGCTTGAACGATTACTCTTCGCTCAACAAAGAATGTTCCCAAATCCGACACTGCCGGTATCCGGGAACATTGCTTTTCGCTGCGCACAGCAGCCAGCCGCCGGATTTCTCCGGAAACGGCAGAACAATGCTGTACACATTTTATTTTGTATGTTCGCAGCTCTGATTTCCTACTGTACAGGATGTCTTGCATGCAGACTGACAGGATGTCTGGCACTCGCCGCATCCGCCTTTTTTCATTGTATTCTGTAAGCTTTTTGTATTTAAAGTTTTGATGTGTTTCATGGCACACTCCTCCTTTATAGTACTTGATTGTCGATATTATATCACATCGGCTTTCATTTTTAAAGTATTTTTTTACGAAAGCATTCCTCCCGCCATTCCTCCCGCCGCGCAGAGTGCCAGAGAAGTCAGGATTTCCCGAAGCTGAGGCAGCCCTCCCGGATGCGCGATCATGGAGATTGCAAGCAGCAGCAAAAAATAGCAGACTCCAAGAAGAAGCCCAAACAGGAACTTCCGCTTTTGCGTTCTGCGCCCCAGCACCCAGCCGCCAGCGAAACAGGAAAGGAGATACGTCACAGTGATTCCCACCGAGATCTGTCCCTCTTTCAGATTCAGCTTCCACAGAAGGAGCGCAAGCACCAGAAGCAGAACTGCCGTAACCACCCAGGAGCAAAGGAGCGCTCCCAGGAGATTTTTTATCGTTTGTATCCGGCTTTTACTCTGGTCCATAAAAAACCCTCCCATACGTTATCATATGGAAGGGTTTTGCGGTTTATTCCATTATTCTTCGTCGCGGTTCAGCGGATTTTCCTGGCGGAATTTCAGCCACGCAAGATCCTTTTCTCTCCGCTTGTTCTGAATATGAAGCGCGGACAGCATTGCCAGCACCATTCCGGACAGGACGGTACTGATGGAAAGCGGCAGGATCATCGCCGTATCCCCGGTCTGTACCGGATAGGTTTTAATACTGGTGTTGGTATCCGTCTTTTTCTGAGGTGTCTTTGTGGACGTATTGGTCCGGTTTCCGGACGGTCTTTCCGTAACCACAGGTGCTTCTGTGACTGCCGGTGTTTTCTCGGAAGAATCCCCGTCGGAATTCTGGTTCTCCGGTGCCTGTGTCGTCGTAGGTTTCTTATCATAATTATCCGGCCCTACAATGATCGTTCCCGGAGCACGCAGCAGCGCGATTCCCGGAGCTTGTGCATTGGCAGCCATCTCTGACGCGGACGGAGCGTTATTTCCGGTCTTCGCCAGAAGGCGGGATTCTTCCTCTGAAAGGTCTTCGCCGGATTCCTCTGTTTCTTTCGTTTCTTCGGCCGCTGCCTCTTCTGTTCCATCTGTCTCAGTTTCCCCGGCAGTTTCGTCCAGAAGCATGATTTCATCCAGCATTGAGATTTTCTGCATCGGGAATTCCTGGTTCAGCAGGGCATCTCCTTCCGACGGTTCTTCCTTCTGCAGTTTTCCGTCCAGCAGGCTTCCGCCGTCCGGATCTTCCGGAAGAGTCTCTTCCTCTTTTCCATCCTCCGGCTTTGTCTCACCGGAAGGATCTTCCTGTTCTTCGGAATCCTGGTCTTCACCATTGTCCGTCTCTTCTCCGTCCTCTCCAGGATTTTCCGGTGTTTCCGTTGGCTTTTCACCGGTTCCGGGCGTCGGTGTCGCCTCCGGGGTTGGAGTTGCCTCTGGGGTCTCTGTCGGTTCCGGGTTCGGCGTTGCCTCTGGGGTTCCTGTCGGCGTCGGCGTTGCCTCCGGAGTCTCCGTTGGTTCCGGCGTCGGCGTTGCTTCCGGTGCCTCTGTCGGAGTCGGGGTTGCCTCCGGCGTCTCCGTCGGAGTCGGGGTTGCTTCCGGAGTCGTTGTCGGTTCCGGCGTTGCTGTCGGAGTCGGGGTTGCCTCCGGCGTTGGCGTTGCTTCCGGCGTCGGTGTCGTTTCTGGCGGTTCCGGCGTCTCTGTTGGAGTCGGCGTTATCTCTGTTCCATTCTCCGGATCCTCGGTCTCTTCATTTTCCGGCTGATCCGGTATCGGTGTGCTTCCCGGTGTTGGAACAGTATTTCCTTCTCCATCGTCCGGTGATGCGGTGGGTTTCGCCTGCTGTTCCGCGATCATCGCTTCATAAGCGGCCTCTGTCAGAATTTCCGTCTCAGAAGGAAGAATCGTTTCCCCTTTTTTCAGGGCTTTCTCTTCTTCTGCCAGATATTTTTCCAACTCCTTTTCCGTCATTCCACAGACAACAAAATATCCTTTTACTTCTTTTTCCGCTTCCGGCTGCTCTTTGCCGGATTCGTCTTTTTTCTCATTTCCGGACTGTTCTTCGGAACTCTGCCGCCTTTCCTGATACAGCTTTCTCGCCTGTTTCAGAGATTTCACCGCATTTTCCGGCGAAGAACCGTCGTTCTTGTCATTGCCATTCTTTGTATCTATGTAGCAGACTGCGGCGTTTTCCGAGGTTTCCTGTTCGTCAGAAACGTCCTGCTCCTGACTGCTCTGAACAGCCGCAGACGCTGCGCGCACAGGAACCGGAGACGCTTCGGAAAGCACCAGGGAACCTGCCAATACCATTCCCATTACTTTTAACGCTTGCTTTCTTTTCATCCTTGTGCTCCTTATCACTTTGATGCTCATATGTATGTCTGAAAGTTTTTCGTAATCGTTCAGTCCACTGAACTGTTACGGTTTTTCTTTTATTTTCAGACATGCACTTATGGAGTTTTCTGCATATAGCATATATTATAACATAAAAAAAATCAATGGAAAACCCTGAAAAAAGTCAAAATAAGGGGGGGGACGAACACGGCAGAAGGCTGCGGACGCCATCGGGCGGCATTGGGATGCCGGGGAAGTGGGCGGGGCGGGCAGGGGATTCTGGAATGCGTGCTCACTCCGACATCCGGACAGAACCGGGAGGGGTGTTCGCCGGCCTACAGAACGGAGTTGTCTTTTGACTTCGATTTGTTTTGTTCGTTCTGTGCCTGGCGGACACCCCTCCCGGTTCTGTCCGTCTGTAGTCGCAAGCACTGCATTTCCAGAATCCCTTGCCCGCCCCGCCCGCTTCCCCGGCATCCCTCGCCGCCCGATGGCGTCCGCAGCCTTCTGCCGTGTTCTGGTGGATGAATGCGGTGGATGAGGGCTTCTTTCGTATTATTTTACTTTAGGTTATTTTTCTTTTGTTCATTTATTTTATTTTGGTCTATTCTTCTGTCAGTGTTGTTTCCGGAAGTGTTGTCTCCGGAGGTGTCTCTTCTGGAGGCGTCGTTTCTTCCGATGTGATTTCTACCGTTACGGTGAGTTCTGCTTTTATGCCGTTGGTGGTTTTCGCGGTGATTTTCGCGGTTCCATTTGTTTTGGCTGTTACCAGGCCGGTTTCATCGATGGTTATTACCTCCGGCTGGTCTGTTTCCCATGTTATGGTTTTGTCTGTTGTGTTTTCCGGCAGGATTTCTGCACCGAGCTGTACGGTCTGACCTGCTTCTGTCAGATGCAGGGTGTCCCCTTCAATGCCTGTGATAGTCAGGCTCTCCGCTTCAACGATTGTCTCTTCCACTGCGATCTGAATAGTTCCTTTTACGCCTGATCCGTCTTCTGCTTCGGCTGTAATAGTTGCTGTGCCAGGTATTTTCGCTTCTGCTTTTCCTTTCTGGGTAACAGCAAGGATTTCCGGATGATCGGAGCTCCAGGTTACTTCCTGATTGGCAGCTGTTTCAGGCTGAATATCCAGTTTCAGGATCTGGCTGTCTCCGACGGTCATCACGTTCTGTCCGGTGATGGTAACGGTCTGGTCGTGGAATGCGCCGCCCCAGCCGCGGAAGTAGTAATGGATTCCGTCTGCTTCTGCCCAGCAGTCATGGAGCATTTTGCCGTCTGCATCAAATCCATAAACATCGTTGTCGATTTTCCGGATCGTGTCTGCATAAGCGGCGCAGGTCTCCTGGTCGAAATAATACCATTCGCCGTCCATCTGCCTCCAGCCGATATTCAGTGCAGCGCCCCAATCCCGGAAATAATACAGATTCCCAGCTGCATCCATATGCCAGCTGTTGTACAGCATCGCTCCCCAGCTCCGGAAGTAATACAGATCGCCGTCGATGACGAGCAGTTCATCCGCTTTCATGCTTCCGTCCTTGTTCAGAATAAACCAGTTGATCCCGTCTTTTACCCAACAGTTCTTCAGCATTTCTCCGTCCTGATAATAATACCATTGGTCTCCGTCCTGCTTCCATTCTCCGTGCCCGATGATCTCTTCCATGGCATCCGGTTCCGCAGAAACACTTGTGGGATCCACTGCTGTCGACAGCACAAACGCGCCTGCCAGAATTCCTATTCCAGTCAGGATTTTCTTTCTCCAGTTTTTCTGCATATTCCGCACCTCCTTTGTACGGGGAATTGTCAGCGCTTCCTGACAATTCCGATGATACGTTTTGTTGCTTCCTGCGTCTTTTTGAGGTTTATTTTTCTACTCCTGTAGTATGCTTATATACTGGTCAGGATTGCTCTTCAATACGGCAAGTTTCACAGAAATCCCGACCCGAAAACTGTTCATCCCGCGGAACGGTCAGTGGGCTTATTTCTGCTGTTGCTGTTTACAGCGTACACTACAAAAAAAGACAGGCTCCCGGACCGATCCTTGCTTTGATCGATCCGGAAGCCTGTCCGTAAACTTATTTTATCAAAGAGAATATCATTCATCATCTTCTGACGTCTGATAAGTCTCTATCTGCGGCAGTTCTGCGTTCAGTATCTCCATAAACTCGTCGCCGGTGATCGTCTCCCGTTCATACAGGTATTTCGCCAGCTGGTGAAGTTTCTGGATATTGGTGCGAAGCAGTTCTTCTGCTTTTGCGTACTGCTGCTTTACAATCTCCACCACTTTTCCGTCGATGGTTGCGGAGGTCTTGTCGGAGCACATCAGAGACGTATCGCCGCCAAGATACTGGTTGGTCACCGTCTCAAAGGCTACCATTCCGAATTCATCGTTCATTCCGAATCTCGTCACCATCGCACGGGCAAGTTTTGTCGCCTGCTCAATATCATTGGAAGCTCCGGTGGTGATGGAATGGAAGACCAGATCCTCTGCCACCCGGCCGCCGGTCAGTGTGGCGATCTTGTTCTGCAGCTCGTCTTTGCTCATCAGGTTGTGTTCATCTTCGTCCACCTGCATCGTGTATCCCAGTGCACCGGAGGTTCTTGGGATGATCGTAATCTTGGTAACCGGAGCGGAATGGCTCTGGAGCGCCGCTACCAGGGCATGTCCGATCTCATGGTAGGCTACGATCAGCTTCTCTTTGTCGGACATGATCTTGTTCTTCTTCTGATATCCGGCAATAACAACCTCCACACTTTCCTCCAGATCCGCCTGAGTGACGTATTTTCTTCCGTCGCGTACGGCACGCAGCGCAGCCTCGTTGATCATATTGGCAAGTTCCGCGCCGGATGCGCCGGACGCCATTCGGGCGATGGCGTTGTAATCCACGTTGTCGCCGATGCGGATATTTTTTGCGTGTACCTTCAGGATCTCTTCACGGCCTTTCAGATCCGGAAGTTCTACCGGAACACGGCGGTCGAAACGGCCGGGACGCAGAAGGGCAGGATCCAGGGAATCCGGACGGTTGGTGGCTGCCAGAATAACAACGCCCTTTCGTCCGTCGAAACCGTCCATCTCGGACAGCAGCTGGTTCAGTGTCTGCTCGCGCTCATCATTTCCGGAGAATCCGCCGCCGTCACGCTTCTTGCCGATGGTATCAATCTCATCGATGAAGACGATACACGGCGCTTTCTCATTTGCCTGCTGAAACAGGTCGCGGACCTTTGCCGCTCCCATTCCGACGAACATCTCAACAAACTCGGAACCCGAAATGGAGAAAAACGGCACATCCGCTTCTCCTGCGACCGCCTTTGCCAGCAGGGTTTTACCGGTACCCGGCGGTCCTACCAGCAGGGCGCCCTTTGGCATTTTTGCTCCGATTTCCGTATATTTCTGCGGGTTATGAAGGAAATCCACAATTTCCGAAAGAATCTCTTTTGCTTCGTCCTCACCCGCCACATCGGAAAATTTGATTCCCGTCTCAGACTGCACATAGACTTTTGCGTTGCTCTTTCCAAAACTCATGGCATTTCCCATGCCGCCGCCCATCTTTTTTGCCATACGGTTCATCAGAAACTGACCCGCTGCTACGATCAGCACGATGGGCAGTACAAGGCTGATCAGCATGCTGAGGATCGGTGACATCTGTTCGATGATCGGGCTTCCGAACTCTGTGATCCCCGCATCGTACAGACGGTCGATCAGACGATAATCGTTCATAATTCCAGTTTTGTAATAGTTTTCCGGCTCCGACTTATCGCCAAAAATAATCTGATTGCTTTCGATCTGAACCTCTTTGACCTCGCCGTTCTCTACCATCTGCAGAAACTCTCCGTAGTCTACCTCTGTGACTCTCGGAGACATCAGACGGGGAAACAGGAAAAAGTTGAGGATCAAAAGTACGATCAGCGCAATCGCATAATAAGATATCATAAATTTCTTAGGCTTTTTTACCTCTTTCATCCATTTGCACCTCCATTTCGGCAGCCTGCACCTTGTTTCCCGGTTTTACCTGAAACTCGGACTATACAGACCGCTGTATTTTCCATACGGCTCTGCCGTTCGTCTTCCACTTTCGGCGGCACAGCAACGTATTCTTCTTTTTATTATACGTTACTTTTCCTCAAAATCAATAACTATCTGACAATTCATGAAATTTTAATACTTACAGCATAGCATTTTTAGACAATCCACGCAGCAAATGAACGGATCCTGCCGAATGGCTGCCCTCCTTTTTCTTAAAACCTTTCCATCCCTTGCATTCTCTTCGGTTTGCGAATATACTGTTTCTGAAGTACACCAGCGCGCTCATACCTGTTTTCTTCTGAAAACACCATTGGATCCGCTCCTGGATATCCCGGGCAGAACGCGCAGAAAAGAGCACATATGGAAAGAATTTTTAAATATACCATCCAGCCAGGTGACGAAAAGCAGACCATCGAACAGTACCTGCGAAACCGGGGATATTCCCATCACATCCTCACCCATCTGAAACGCACGGTCAACGGTATCTGCCTGAACCACACCTGGGCATACACCAATCAGAAACCAGAACCGGGAGACCTTCTGACCATTCTTCTCACGGAAGAGGGCTCCGACGCGATTCCCGCGGCTCCCGTTCCTTTTCGTATTGTCTACGAAGATGAAGACCTGCTGGTCGCGGACAAACCGGCGGATACACCGGTGCATCCCTCCCAAGGGAATTACGAAAACACACTGGCAAACGGAGTGGTGTGGTATTTCCAGCAAAAAAACCAGCCGTTCACTTTCCGGTGTATCAATCGTCTGGACCGTGATACCACCGGTCTGCTCATCATTGCAAAACACGCCCTGAGCGGAGCCATCCTGTCGGCGCAGATGAGCCGCCGGGAGATTTCACGTACCTACGAAGCACTTGTTTTCGGAACAACTGCTCTCTCCGGCACCATTGACATCCCCATCGGAAGAAAGGAGGGTTCCACCATCGAACGGGTACCTGATCCCATTCACGGCGATCCCGCTGTCACGCATTTTGAAACGCTGCATGCCGGCAAAGCCTTCTCCCATGTCCGCCTGAAACTGGAAACCGGACGTCCCCATCAAATCCGGGTGCATATGACTTCCATCGGTCACCCGCTTCTCGGCGATACGCTCTATGCTCCGGACGCGGTCCATCCGATCGGACGCCAGGCGCTGCACTCCGCGGAACTGAAATTCCTTCACCCGATCACCGGCGAGCCGCTGCACTTCACCTCCCCGCTTCCTGAGGACATGAAAACCCTTCTGGAATCCATTTGAAAACACATTTGAAAGTGAAACGAAAGCGGTCAGGATCCGCCGTACACACGTACTGGTCCTGACCGCTTTCGTCCGCATTTCTTACATCTGGCGGATTCTCGGCACTTCATCCACATGAAGATATTTTCCGATGCATTTTATCAGGAGGTCATGATCCGAAACCTGTCCAAGTCCGGAAACCACGACCGCGCCGATCACTCCGACCTCTTCCACACGGATCGGGAACGCGCCGCCAAGGGCAATATATTCCGCCGGATCCAGAGCCATCTGATTCAGGCTCTCCTCACTCTGCGTGCCCATCATATACAGATGCAGGGAACTGTGTTCCGTCAGCTGTACCGTGTTGCATTTTTTGCGCATCAGTTCCTGGTTGTATTTCGTCATACCGTCGTCACAGTACTGGAACACGGTAAGTCCATTGTTCAGCCGGATACTCACTGCCACTGAAACACCCCGTCTTCTGGCCTCCAGAAGAATCATACTTCCAAGCTCCCATGCGTCTGCGTTTGTAAAATGAGAAAACTGCAGAATTTCCTCCTGCATTTCAAGCACTTTGATCAGTTCATTCATCGTCATAACCGCTTCACCCTGCCTTTCTGTCTGTATTCCCCCTCTTTCTGCTATCAGTTTATCATTGATAAAACTGCCCGTCAAGCCAGCCGCCCGGGTGCCTGGCTGATAATCCATCCCGTCATAATAGATTGTTTCCACCTGCCCGCAACAGAGTGAGGAACTGTGACAGCCTGTCATATCTTCTGATAATAAACTTCCTCCAGAGTCAGTCCCTCCGCAGGAGCCAACGGTCCTGCCGCCTGCCTGTCTCTGGCTTCCAGTATTCCCTCCATGTCATCCGAGCTTCTTTTTCCTTCCCCCACTTCCACCAGTGTTCCCACCAGAATCCGAATCATATGGTACAGGAAACCATCTCCCTGAAAGATAATCGTAAGGATCCCATCCTCTTCTTTCATGTTGATGCTGCTGATCGTCCGGACCGTAGACTTTTTCATCCTGCGGTTCGCGCAGAAGCTTCTGAAATCATGGGTTCCCATAAAATATCCTGCCGCCTCCCGCATGGCATCCAGATTCAGCGGCCTGCCGTACTGATACAGAAATTTCCGCTCAAACACATGTTTCCGGCGATCCACCGACAGACGGTAGGAGTATGTCTTTCCCACCGCATTCAGGCGGCTGTGAAACCGCTCCGGAACCACAGTCACTTCCGTCACTTCGATATCTTCCGGAAGATACCGGTTCATCGTCTCCTGCAGTTCCTGCGGCGAATACTCTGTGCGAAGTTTCACGTTAGCCGTCTGTCCCTTTGCGTGCACGCCTGCGTCGGTCCGTCCTGCCCCGTGTACCTCAATCTCTTCTCCTTCCATTCTGGACAGCACTTGCTCCAGCCTGCCCTGAATGGTCCGGTCTGTATTTCCCTGTTTCTGCCATCCGTCGTAGCGGGTGCCGTCATACTGGATCACCATTTTATAGTTCATTTCGCTCTCCTTTTTTCTCTTCTCGCTGAAAATAGAAACATCATTCAAAAAACCGGCCAAAGCGAACTGCTTTCACCGGGTGATATAACGATATCATTATATGAAAGAAAGCTGTAAAATTCAACGCCAAATTTTACAGCTTTCTTTGCTTCTCTGGTGTGTGTATGAACATTCGTTTCTTTAAGTTTCAAACACACTTCAGAGAATTATTCCTCCACAATATTGTAATAAGTTCTTGCGGTAACCGCATATACGATCACATACACAACCGCGAATACAGCAATGGTGATTCCTGTGGCAATCATGAACGCATGGACATTACTGAAATTCAACAGACGCATGATCTTGGTCATAAACGGGAATGCAACCACTGTATGGATCATTGCAGTCACCAGCGGGAGGAAAAATACCGTCAGCACCTGGGAATGGATACATTTCTTCACTTCTCTCCGGCTCATGCCGACTTTCTGCATAATCTGGAACCGTTCTCTGTCATCATAGCCTTCCGATACCTGTTTGTAATAAATAATCATCACAGTTCCCATCAGGAACAGAAGACCTACAAAAATTCCAAAAAACAAGACCGCTCCATAGAGAGCTTCCATCCCCGGACGTTGTTCTTCCCGGATCTCCACCCATACACCGGCACTATCCGCCTGAGACGCTGCCAATGCTTCGTCAATCCGGTGACCGACGGTTATCTGTTCCTCTTCCGACAGATGAAAATCCATATCACAGCTCCAGCTTGTCCCAACATACTCTGTGACGCCAAGTGCTTCCAGAACCGTCTGCACCTCCTCCTGATCGGAAAAAATCAAGTATGTTGTAACAATCACATCCCCTTCCTCTTTCTGAAGCACATCACTGGTCATTGCCTGTGCTTTCCAAACCTTCTCACCAATCTCAACTGTCTCATATGCAAATGTATCATCTTTCTTTTCCGGGATGACCACGGCGGTTCCTTTTTCCACTGACAGACTTTCTCCTGTCCAGATCTGATAATCATCCGCCGTCAGAATATAAATACCTTCGCTGTTTCTCAACTCTGTAACAGCCGTGTTTTCATCCGGCGCGTAAAATCGGTTCTGATGCCGCAGCACTGTCGCAGTGATCGCTCTCTCATCCGTAAAGGTTTCTGGCGTGAGCCCCTGGTCCGAAAGACTCTGCTGAATAAGCTGTACATAACTTTCAATCTGTTCATCACTCAGATTGTTTCCGTTGACACTAATCTGGGATGGATAACGGTTTTTTACAGAATTATCCACTCCAGTCCACAGGCATGCAGTAATGGAAATGACAAGAAGCACTCCGGTGGAAAGGATACAGATATTTGCCAGTCCTGCAGCATTCTGCTTCATCCGGTACAGCATTCCGGAAACGCCGGTGAAATGATTCAGCTTATAATAGTACCATTTGTTTCGTTTCATCGCTTTCAGAAGTGCAATGCTTCCGGACGAAAACAGGCATTGGGTTCCCACACCGACCAGCACGATAGCAAGAAAGAATGTGGTAAATGCCTCCAGTGAACTCTCGCAGGTGATCGCCAGATAATAGCCGGCTCCCAATGTGACCACGCCGGTAAGGATGCTCAAAATTTTTGCCTTAGGCTCTTTCTCCCCCACTTGGCTGCCCTTGAGCAATTCGATGGGTTCTGATTTCTGAATCTGGCGGAGACCCAGCAGAAAATTAATCAGGTAGATTGCCGCCAGCAGTATCACTGTGTTTCCCAGCGCAGACCCATAAAACTGAAAACCGAAGGTTCCTTCAATGCCCGTCAGCTTGACAAGGATCAAAAACATCAGGCGGTACAGCAAAACTCCAAGTCCGATTCCAGCCGCAAGCGCGATCACAAGCAGGTACAGATTTTCAAAAAACAGGACAAGCGCGATATGTTTCTTCTCCATTCCGAGAATATGAAAAAGCCCGAATTCCTTTTTTCTCCGTTTCATCAGGAAACTGTTGCTGTAAATCAGGAACACCACGGAAAACAGCCCGATGATCCCGACGCCAAATTCTGTCACCATAGTGATATACCGCGCTCCATACATCTGGTTCAGGCCTTCGTTGGCGGAGATGGATGCCATGATGAAAAACATCATGACTGTTCCGATGCTGGACAGCAGGTAGGGCAGGATATTCTGCCGGTTTTTCTTCAGGTTGCTCGCCGCCAGCTTTGCATACAGTAACTTACTCATAGTGCTCACCACCCGTCGCAATGATCGTCAGTGTATCCGAGATCTTCTGATACATTTCCTCTCTGGACAGAGATCCCCGGTACAGCTGATGGAAGACTTCCCCGTCCTTGATGAACAGTACCCGTCCGGCGTGGGATGCCGCTTTGACACTGTGTGTTACCATCAGGATTGTCTGCCCTTCCTCATTGATGTCCTCAAACAGCTGAAGCAGAGTGTCCGACGCACGGGAATCCAGCGCTCCGGTTGGTTCGTCGGCGAGGATAATCTGCGGACCGGTGATCAGCGCCCGCGCCACTGCCGTTCTCTGTTTCTGTCCCCCGGATACCTCGTAAGGATACTTGGATAGGATCTTTTCGATTCCCAGTTTTTTCACCAGCGGTTCCGCCTTCTTCTTCATCTCCGGATAAGATTTTCCCTCCAGCACCAGCGGCAGATAAATATTGTCTTCCAGAGAAAAGGTATCCAGCAGGTTGAAATCCTGAAAAACGAAACCAAGGTTTTCCCGGCGGAACGCTGTCACTTCCTTGGCTTTCAGGGTATTCAGGGATCTGCCGTTCAGTTTCACTTCTCCTGCGGTGGGTTTGTCAAGGGTCGCCAGGATATTCAACAGGGTCGTCTTTCCGCTTCCGGATTCACCCATGATCGCAGTGAACTCTCCTTTCTCCACAGTAAAGTTCACATCGCTCAGTGCCTGTACATGGTTATTTCCCAGCCGGGTAGTATATACTTTCTTTAAATGATTGACTTCCAAAACTGCCATTTGTTATGCCTCCTTGTTTTTGATGGCTTCATTATAACAAAGGTCCGGTCCGGACGCCTTAGGTTTCTCTTACATTTCCCACCGTAACCTTACATTCTTGTCATTTTGGGGTCGGACGGAAAACGGCCGCCCGCAGGGCGCCGCGCCGCAGACCGGGAGGGCAAATGGCATTCGTTCTCACTCCGGCATCCGGACACGGCAAGAAAATCTGTTCGCCACGGTATTTTTTATGCTGCCCGTGGACGTCTTTCGACGTGTCGTACAGATTTCCCCGCCATGTTCGTCTGCAGTCGCAAGAACTGAATTGCCATTTGCCCTCCCGGTCTGCGGCGCGGCGCCCTGCGGGCGGCCGTTTTCCTGATCATGAGGTGTTATGGTTCTTTCCACATTTTTCGGAATACGGGAATATAGCAGCAGAGGGTGTAAACCATTACTACCGCACACAGGATGACAAGGGTCCGGACTACTGCGAGGGGGAGATCCGGCAGAAGGAGCAAAAAGAATACTACTACATAGGAAACTGCTGTGCAGACTTTTCCGAACCATTTGGCTCCGTCCAGTTTTCTTCCGTTTCTGCGGAGCAGCAGCATGCCCATCACTGCCATAAAGCCTTCCTTGATCAGGAACAGTCCGGCAAGGAGCCATATTTCCCGGTAACGGGTGGCAAGACAGACAATGATCACTCCAAGGGTAAGTTTGTCCGCGACAGGATCGAGAAATTTTCCAAGTTCCGTCACCTGATTGAATTTTCGTGCAATTTTTCCGTCAAACAGATCGGTCAGTCCCGACAAGCCGATGACCAGCGCAGCCGTGAAACACTCCTGTGACGTTTCCGCCTGCAGATACAGCCACGCAAATACCGGGATCAAAAGAATCCGGAAATATCCCAGAAGATTTGGGATGGTATACCAATCAGATGCTTTCCATTTTCCTTTCATTGTTTCCTCCTCCTAACCATTCAGCAGGCTGAACAGTTACGCTTTCTCATATTCAGTCACTGTCCAGGTGAACCGTTTCCAGGTTGATATAGATTCTTGTTCCCTGTCCCAGTTCTGATTCAATCCGGATCGTATGGGACAATCGTTTCAGCGCACGCCGGCACAGATACAAGCCGATCCCGGTGGAACTCTTTTCATATCTTCCATTGCCGCCGGTATAGCCCTTCTCAAAGACTCTCGGGATATCTTCGGCGGCAATGCCGATTCCTGTGTCTGCAATCACCAGGGTCTTTTCTGCCTGTTCATCCATATAGATTGCCACGCTTCCCCGTTTCGTATACTTGATCGCATTGGACAGAATCTGTTCCAGAACAAATTCCAGCCATTTTTCATCCGTCAGCACCTGACAGTTCACCGGCTCATACACCAGCGTGAGTTTTTTCCGGATAAACAGCGGCGCATATTTTTTAACCGCCTGGCGAATGATATCGTCAAGGCTCTGCCGCTTCAGCACCAGATCGTTGGATTCACTTCCAAGCCGCAGATACTGGAGGACCATCAGCACATACTGTTCAATCTTGAAAAGTTCTGACAAAAGTTCTCTGTTTTTGTCGCTCTCCTCCTGCTGCAGCAGCAGGCGCATTGCAGCGATGGGCGTCTTAATCTGATGCACCCACATGGTATAATACTCGATCATTTCCCGGTAGGAGGACTGGTCTTTTTCCTCCAGCTCACTCATCTTTTTTTTCAGTTCCGCCACAATTTCCTGGTATTCTTTTTCAATAACAGTCTCTGCCTTTGGCAGTTCCTCCGTATAGAGGATGTCCTCCTTCGCTTTGGCAAGTTCCTTCCATTTTCTGCGAAAACGGAAAAAACCAACCGTCAGCGCCAGGATTCCGAACACCACGGTTACCTGAGCGGTATAAAAAGCCGGCTGTACCGGAACGCCGTACAGAAAGCAGACCAGCACGAACATTCCCAGGAAGCATACCGTCCAGAGAAAGATCGGGACATTTTTTTCAGATAATTGGCAAATAGTTTCATCTTCACTCCACAAGATACCCTACGCCTTTTTTCGTGCGTATGAAATTTTCCAGCCCGGCTTCCTCCAGCTTTCTGCGAAGCCGTGTCACATTGACCGTCAACGTATTGTCGTCGATAAAGCTGTCGGACTCCCAGAGCCGCATCATCAGCGTATCCCTGCTCACAGCCTTTCCTTTATTCTCCATCAGAACCTGAAGGATCCTCCACTCATTTTTCGTCAGTTCCACGCGCTGCCCCTGATAATTCAGGATTCCGCTGCTGGTATCCAGGATCGCTCCCCTGTGTTCCAGAAGGTTTGTCTCTTTGCCAAAATCATAGGTCCGCCTCAGCAGCGCCTGTACCTTTGCCGTCAGGATATTCAGGTCAAAAGGTTTTGCGATAAAATCATCCGCTCCCATATTGACCGCCAGGATAATATTCATCTTGTCCGACGCTGACGAAAGGAAGATCACCGGTACCTTCGATACCTGGCGGATTGCCTGGCACCAGTGATATCCATTGTAAAAAGGCAGAGAAATGTCCAGCAGCACCAGCTGGGGCGCGAAAGATGTAAATTCTGCCATCACATTTTGAAAATCTTCCACGCAATGTACTTCCATTCCCCAGGAAGAGAGCGTCTCACCGACCGCCTTCGCGATCAGCGGGTCATCTTCCACGATCATAATATGATACATATGCCTATCCTTTACGCGTAAATAATATAGTCTTTTTTTCTTTCCTTTGGCTGCGGATATTCGCAGTCACGATAACCGAGAATGCAGTTTCCGATACCGATATTATTCTCCGACAGCCCCCATTCTTTCAGTAATTCTTTGCCTTCGGCGCTTTCAAACACTTCCCTTGCCCGGTGAACCCAGCAGGAATCCACGCCGACCGCATGCGCCGCCAGAAGCAGCGATCCCATCACAAGCGAACCATCCTCCACACAGGTGCCGCGGGAAGAATCCGCCAAAACAACCACAACCGTAGGTGCGCCGTAGAAGGGATCATTTTCTGACCCCATCACCTGTGCGTTCAGCCGGGACAGCTTCTGGATCAGTTCCGGTCTCTGAACAACGACCATAACCGGAGACTGCATTCCCATTCCTGTGGGCGCGTACGTCGCCGCCTCCAGGATTGCATGCAGCTGTTCGTCGCTGATCTGTTCTTTTTTGTACTTCCGGATGCTTCTTCTTTCTTTCATCGCCGTCAATACTGTATTTTCCATGACAAAATCCTCCTTTTCTGTAAATATATCTGAATCTTCCCTTTCACGAAATCCACTGACTGGATTTTTCAAATATATTTCACTGCTTTTTCATACAATCTCATAATAGCACAGATATGGACAGATTTCACTAAGCTTTTTGAAATCTGACACAAAGTAAGGAAAACTGTTTTGCCTGCTGAATGCTTACATGCAGAAAACCATTCTTCTGTCTTAACCACCGCAAAAAAGAGTACAGGGGAAGACCGCTGGTCATGCAGTAACCAGCAGTCTTCCCCTGTAACGTTTGATCGGATTACTTTCGACTTTCTTTTTTCATGGACACATTACGATGATCCTCTGTGGCGTTGTCATCGGCGGAATACTTCTTGTCACCGCCGTATAATAGACCAGCAGCATCTCATTCCCCGGGCTGCAGCTGAACCGCTGGCCATTTGCCGTTGTGATCTTCACCTGCCGGTCCACATTCAGCTGGAGGGAACCGTCACCTGCCAGCAGATTTTCGTCAAAATATCCCAGCTTTACACTCTGATTTCTCCAGAGCATCGTGATGAGCTCCGCCTGATACCTCGGCGGATAAATTGCCGGCGTCGGAAGGCTGGTGTCATAGAACGCCGCGATCCTCATACCCAATCGCAGCATGGTATTGTTGATCACCATCGTTCGTCCGGACACCGCAAACTGTGTTTCCTGTCCGTCACCACGGATCGTGAGCAGTTTGGAACAGCAGTCGTTGGACTGATCCTGGATTGCTGTGATGATACCTGTCACTATCTGATATGTTTCATATGCCATTTCCTGTTATCCTCTGGCATTCCTTTTGTTCAGCATATGCAAAACACCGCGTCCCTTATGACATTTCCAAGGCTGCTTTTCACCCTTTGGGATGATCCTTTCCCTTCTGTTACCGAGAATGTGATACTATAAACCAAAAAAACACCCCTGACACCGTTTCGTAGTGCTAGAGCGTGTTTGAGAATTCATTCCAGCAGTTTTTTTGATTAAAAATTGCGGCGGTTTCTTTCCATCTCTCTGCGCGCTGTCACCTTTACCGGTTTCAGAATTCCCAGGTGAACCAGAAGTCTGGTACGCAGTTCTCTGATTATTTCTATATCCTGATCAATCATTTCTTTTATTCTCATATGCTTTGTTCCTTTCGTCCTCTATCACTGTGTTCCGCTTCCGCAACAGGGGATTGTTCTGTAATCCTCTGTCAGGAGAGAACCTGTTGTTTGGGTACAGGTTTATTATATAACAGGGGAGGGGGAAATGGCTAATAGTCTTTTTCTTAATCTTCTAAAAAATCAGTAAACTTCTGCGAAACAACTTATAAAAGCGGGGGACGATGCCGAACACGCCGGGCGGGGGATGTCCCCTGCGGCGGAACTGCGAGCGGAGCGTGTGTGCATTCGCTTCTCACTCCGGCGTTCGGACAGTCGTTTTCAGGGGTACTATGACCGTAAAACACCTGGCTGCGCCGAGTTTTTGAAACAGGCCATTCTGTTCTGGGCAGATGCTTCTGTAGCTGAGTCAGAGTAACTTACGGTTGAGAAAAAAATTCTGCCAGCCTGGAAATCTCCCCGTCCATCTCCGGATTCTGCTCCGCCGGCACCCGATCCGTGCCGTGGCAGCAGACCGGAGGGGCGATCCTGGTACAGTTCATATCCTTCAGCAGCCAGGACCCCGTAGCCACCGCCCGGTCCATGCTCCCATTTCCGCCGCCGACCAGAAGGATTCCGCCCTTTTTCTCTTTCGGAATCAGCTCTGTCTTCCGGTAATGTCTGGCACACCAGAAAGACTGCACACGGCTGAAAATATCCAGCAGCTTACCCGGCAGTTCGAAAAAGTAAACCGGAGACGCGATCAAAAGATTGTCACACTCCTGGATCACCTGTTCCAGTTCCTGCCACCCATCTTTCCGGCAGCATCCATCATGCTCCCAACAATACCGGCAGTCCACGCAGCCTTTGATATCACTCTGATAACAGACAAACTCCACAACCTCTCCCGGAATCTTTTCCTTCAGTTTTCTGATCAACTGAACCGTATCCCCATTTTTCCTGGGAGACCCATTAATAATCAATGTTTTCACCACAAGTTTCTCCTCACATAACATATCTTTGATAAACCACCCGCCCTCACCCTACCGCCGCCACAACCAGGTTCCGTCTGTGCCGTGAGCGCCGGGCAGTGTGTGGGCAGATTTGCTTCTTGCGACTGCAGACGAACAGACCGGGGACCGTGTCCGACCTGCCTGCCGTCCCCAAAAATGACACAACGCCACAGGGCGAACACGATCCCCGGTCTGTCCGGATGCCGGAGTGGGAAGCAATTGCCCACACGCCGCCCGGCGCTCACGGCACAGGCGGAACCGTCCAACCCGTCACATCTGTTTTCTGACTACCGCGTACTCATCGCCGAGCCTGTAATAAGGGCACTGATAAAAGGTATCCGCCAGGAAATGCGCCATCTCGTCTTCATCCAGATTCACATCACAGGTATAGCACTCATAATCCTCGTCATACACATAATTCGCACAGGAATCACAGCTTGTCTGCCGCTTTACCGTTTTCTTCTTCATCCTTTTTCTCTCCATAAAATCCATCTTTTTGTAACCGTTCAGCCTGTTGGATTGTCACATCTATTTCTCGTCGCATACCTGGAAAATATAGAATTTCAGATAATAAGATTCCTCCGCTGCCCACAGGATCGGATGATCCGGCGCCTGGGTGCGGTATTCCACCTGGCGGAGACGCTTATGTACATTCTGTGCCGCCTGATGGATCGTCTTTGTGAACAGCTCATAGGTCATAAAATGCGAGCAGGAACAGGTTGCCAGGTATCCCCCGTCCTTCACCAGTTTCATCGCTCTCCGGTTGATCTCCCGATAGCCCTTGACGGCATTTTTCACGGAGTTTCTGGATTTTGTAAACGCTGGTGGATCCAGAATGACCACATCATATTTCTCTCCCTGCTCTTCCAGCCTTGGAAGCAGTTCAAAGACATCTTCGCAGATAAATTTCACCCGATCTTCCAGATGATTCAGCTTTGCATTCTTTCCCGCCTGTTCCACGCCCAGCTCGGAAGCATCCACGCCAGTCACTTCCCGCGCCCCGGCGATGCCGGCATTCAGCGCAAACGAACCGGTATGCGTAAAGCAGTCCAGCACTCTCGCGTCCCTGCAGAGTCTCTGGATCGCCAGACGGTTATATTTCTGGTCCAGGAAGAATCCCGTTTTCTGCCCGTCCTTCACATCCACCAGATAATGTACGCCGTTCTCGACAATTTCCACTTCCGTGTCGAAGGGCTCGCCGATAAATCCCTTGGCGCGCTCCATTCCTTCCTGTTCCCGGACCTTCGCGTCGCTTCTCTCATAAACACCCCGGACAGTTACTCCGTCCTCCAGCAGCACCTTTTTCAGCAGCGCGACGATCGTCTCCTTCATCCGGTCAATTCCAAGCGCAAGAGACTGTACCACCAGCACATCCGAAAATTTATCCACCACAAGGCCCGGCAGAAAATCCGCCTCCCCGAAGATTACACGGCAGCTTGAGGTGTCCACCGTTTTTTTCCTGTATTCCCATGCGTCACGGACACGCATTTCCAGAAACGCCTCATCCACTTCCTGATCCTTGTTTCTCGTCATCATACGGACACGGATCTTGGAATTCTCATTGATGAATCCTCTGCCAAGAGGATAACCGTCAAAATCTCTGACGATCACCACATCGCCGTTCTCAAAGCTTCCCATGACGGAAGCAATCTCATTATCAAAAATCCACAGCCCGCCGGACTTCAGCATTCTCCCTTCGCCCTTTTTCAGCGTTACAACTGCATGACTCATCTTCTTTCTCTCCTTTTTTCTGCAAAATCACATCCGAACCAGATACATTCCATAAAAATTTTTTCTGCCGCCGCATGTTCTGTTGTCCATCACATTCCGATTACAGTCCGGTTCCCTCAAACGCAGGGATAAAACTCTCCTTCGCCGTATCCCCTTCCTGTATAAAGGCATTGGTGACACCGAGGTCCAGTGCATAATCCACCAGCCGCTCATATTCCCGCTTCGTAACTTTCCGGTTCAAAGATTCCGGCAGGTTCGCTCCCTCCAATGGCGTATACTGGTTCATCAGACTGAGGTATACTTCATCCCCATACGTTTCATACACATATTTCACCACTGCTTTTGCGTTTTTCAGCGCTCCCGGAAGCAGCAGATGGCGGACAATAATCCCTTTCTGCATCATTCCTTCCCTGTCGAACACCGGCGTTCCCACCTGCCGAAACATCCGGTCAAGGGCTTTTTTTGCCTCTTCCGGATAATCCGGTGCCTGGGAATACCGGGCCGCCAGGGCGCTGTCCATATATTTGAAATCCGTCAGGTAAATATCCACGAGCCCCTCCATCCACCGCAGGGATTCTTCGCCCTCGTAACCGCCGCAGTTGTAGACCACCGGAAGCTTCAGACCCTGATCCACGGCTCTTTGCAGCGCTTTGGAGATCCACGGCGCATAATGGGTCGGCGTCACCAGATTAATATTATGGGCGCCCTGCTCCTGAAGCTCCAGAAAAATCTCTGTCAGCCGTTCCCAGGTGATCCGTCTTCCGGCATCCGCCCGGGCGATGGACGCATTCTGACAGTAAACGCACCGGAGCGTACATCCGCTGAAAAACACGGTTCCGGAACCTCTCTCTCCGGAAATACAGGGTTCCTCCCAGAAATGCAGCGCCGCCCGCGCCGCATACAGTTCTGCCGGAACCTTGCAGAAGCCGGTCTTTCCATGTTCCCGGTCCGCCCCGCAGTTTCTCGGGCAAAGCCTGCAGCCGGAATCAGTACGCAAGGATCTCATATCCGTCTTCCGTCACCGCCACCGTGACTTCCCACTGTGCCGAAGGAGCTCCGTCCTCCGTATAAACCGTCCAGTCATTCTCCTCATCGATGAAAATTTCATCGGTTCCCAGATTGATCATCGGTTCAATGGTAAATACCATTCCCGGAACCAGCAGCATTCCCGTATCCCTTCGTGTCACATAGCTGACAAACGGATCTTCGTGGAATTCCAGGCCAACGCCGTGGCCTCCGATCTCCCTGACCACCTGATAGCCTTTCCCAAGGGCAAATTCATGGATCGCAGCGCCCACATTTCCTAGGCGGTTGAACGGCCGCACTTCGGAAAGCCCGACCTGAATGGACTCCAGCGTATCTGCCACCAGTTTCTTATTTTCCTCCGGCACATTTCCGATGCAGAACATCCGGGAGGAGTCCGAAAAATATCCGTGATATATGGTAGAGACATCGACATTGATAATATCCCCGTCCTGCAGGACCTCCTCTTCCGACGGAATCCCGTGACACACCACATCATTGATGGAGGTGCACACACTCTTTGGAAATCCCTCATAATTGAGCGGCGCAGGGATACCTCCCAGCTCCCGGGTCTTGCTGTCCACCAGGCGGTTGATCTCTTCGGTACTCATGCCTGCGTGAATATTCTCCGCCACATAGTCCAGTACAGCAATATTCACCTTTCCGCTAGTCCGGATTCCTTCAATCTGTTCCTGATTTTTAATAATCTTCCTCGGCGGGATCTTATACCCTCTCATTTTATAATTTCTGATCTTTTCATCCAGCTCCAGATGACAATCCTGGTACTTCTTTCCACTCCCGCACCAGCAGGGATCATTTTTTCCTATTCTTTTCCGCATGATTTTTCTTCCTATCCATTGTTTCATTGATTGTGTATCAATTCAATCTGCATCTTTCCTGCGCAGACTAGTACAGCGAATATTAAATAACTGCTACATTCGCGCAGAATGCTTTTTCGAGTGTGCAGGTCAAAAAACGCAGGCGTAGCGGGCTACGCTGAGTATTTTTGATCTGTGCAATCGGGAAAGCAGGCAAGTGAAGGTGGTAGTTATTTAGTAGTCGCTGTACTAATACCAAATATACTTTACCACATTCTTCAAAAGATGCAAAGCAAAAAGAAAAGCATTGATTTTCGTATCTTCCATGGTTTAGCGATACGAAATCAATGCTCTGATACTCACTTCTGTTTTCTTATGTTCCCAAAAATTTCTGCAAAAAACTCTGTATCTGATTTTACAAAAATTCCTTCAGCTTGTCGATATTGTGTTCCTCAAACTTCTGAAGCTTCTCCATCAGGTTGCGGATTTCCTGTTCCGCGTCCTCGCAGTCGTTTAGATTTTTGATCGCGTCGATCACACCCATATTGCTTCCCTGGATCATCATCTCCGCAATATGGGTCGTGGATTTATCCGTCAGCAGCTGCATATTAATCATCAGATACGTACTGATCTTGGAAAACGCACTGATCTCTTTTTCATCAAAACCGTTCTCCTCCAGCATCCGGCGTGCCGTATCCTGAAATTCCTCATATCCCTGAAACTGAGCCTTCAGATGCTCCTTCAGTTCTTTATTCTCCACAATCCCCATCAGCTGACGAATGGAATCCACTCCCATCTGCGCGTTCTGGTAAACAAAATTTAACAGTCTGGCATTGTCATTCATGTGTATCTACTCCTTTTTGTGCTTCTTATTCAGAAGTATTCCCACACACTCTGACAATTATTCCCGGAATTCTTTTTCCCCCGATCTTTCTCAGCCGATGATTCCCAGATCCATGCACGCTGCCAGTTCTTTCGCGAAATAAGTAATATACAGCTGCGCGCCTGCACGGTAAGCGCCCACTGCCATCTCACACATGATCTTCTCCTCATCGATCCAGCCTTTGGCTGCCGCTGCCTTCACCATCGAATACTCTCCGCTGACACTGTAGGCAGCCACCGGGATATTGGTGCATTCAGCAACCCGCGTGATCATATCCTGATAAGCCAGAGATGGTTTGACAATGAGAAGGTCTGCGCCTTCCTCCACATCCAGAAGCGCTTCCTTGACGCCCTCCCGCTTATTATGGAAATCCATCTGATAGCTCTTTCTGTCGCCAAAGGACGGCGCGCTTCCCGCCGCATCCCGGAACGGTCCGTAGAACGAAGACGCATACTTCACCGCATAAGACATAATCGGCGTTCCCTTGTAGCCATTGGCGTCCAGCAGAGAACGAATAGCTCTGGTATGTCCGTCCATCATATCCGACGGAGCCACCATATCTGCTCCCGCCTGGGCATGAGAAAGCGCAGTCTTTGCCAGCAGCTCCAGCGTCGCGTCATTCTCCACCTCATGGCCGCACAGCACGCCGCAGTGACCGTGGGAGGTATACTCGCACATGCAAACATCGGTAATATAATACAGATCCGGAAATTCTTTCTTCGCCAGGCGCAGAGCTTTCTGAATGATCCCGTCCTGAGCATAGGCGCCGGAGCCGACCTCATCCTTGACATCCGGAATTCCAAAGAGCAGAACGCTGCCCACTCCGGCTTCTGTCAGCTCCTCCAGGCAGTACGGAAGCTGGTCCAGGGTATAACGATACTGTCCCGGCATAGACGGGATCTCCTCCCGGATATTCTCTCCTTCCCGCACAAACAGCGGATAAATCAGAGACGATTTATCCATACGTGTTTCCCGCACCATTTTTCTCAAAACTTCACTTCCGCGGAGACGCCGCGGCCTGATTGTCATATCCATAATCATCCTTCTTTCCAACAAAAAATTCAGGAAGCAGGTTTCCTTCACTTCCTGAATCATTATAATACTTTCTTTTCTTATATTCCAGTCTTTTCCTGACCCGGATGCCCAAAGACATTATATTCCCACACGGTCTGCGCAGTAAATGCACAGCCCCGACTGAATCAGTACTCTCCCGGGGCATCCAGCAATTTTTCCAGTTTTATGCGCAGATCCTTAACTTTTCCATGATCCACTCCTCCGGCATTGATCCCGATGACCGTCTCATCCTTCTGTACCACAGAAGGAAAATAAAAGTCACAGTCCTCTTTCCTGGAACAGTTATTTGCCAGCGCTCCTTCCGCCCTGGCTCTCTCACATAATCTGTGGTTTTCCTCCGGATCATCGGTACACGCAAGAAACAGAAAAAGATCTTCAAACGCTGCCTCCTGTGCCTTTCCGCGAAAAACGGTGATCCGGCCTTCCGCCGCCAGCTGCTCCAGTTCTTCACAGAGCACAGGCGCGGCAACCGTGATCTTCGGCTGAAAATTCAGCAGCGTACGAACCCTGCGGCAGGCGATGGTTCCACCGCCCGCCACCAGGATCCGTCTGCCCTCCAGCCGGAAAAAAACCGGAAAATAAGGTACGTTTCCCATTCAGCAGGTCGCTCCTCCCGTTTCATGGAGTTTCGCATCCAGAATCTCCTGCTTTCTCTCCAGCAGGTCATCGGAAAGAAGCTGTTTTTCCACATTTTCAAAACCCAGACGGTCGATGGTCGCTGCGAAACGCTCGCCGGTCTTTCCCTGCTCGCGATACAGCAGCAGCGCTTTTTCGATCACATTAAGCGCCTCTTCCTTATCGGTAAAGATCCTGGAAAGCGTCTTGCCCTTCGCTACCTGTTTGCCCCAGCGTCCGCCGATATAGATCCGGTATCCGGTCTTTCCGTCCTCGATCGCGTCAAAGTGACATTTTCCGATGCAGCGTCCGCAGTTGTTGCAGATGCTCTTGTCGATCTCCAGAACACCGTCCACAACTTTTGCCGCCTTCATGGGACAGGCTGCCTCAATGGAACATTTCTTACATCCATTGCAGCTGTCCTCATCAAAATTCGGAATTCTCTGTCCGATGATACCCAGATCGTTCAGATCCGGTTTTACACAGTTATTGGGACATCCGCCCACCGCGATTTTGAATTTGTGCGGAAGTTTTACCTCTCGATAACCCTCATAGAACCGATGGTGGATTTCCTCCGACAGAGCGAAGGTATCGATCAGTCCATACTGGCAGGTCGTTCCCTTACAGGAAACCACCGGACGCACCTTGGAACCGGTTCCTCCGCAGCTCATGCCTGCCGCCTCGATCGCCGCCTTGAACTCGTCGATCTTTTCATAAGGAATGCCCTGCACCTCCACGGTCAGACGGGTGGTAAAGGTCACGATTCCGTTTCCATATTTCTCTGCCGCATCTGTGATCGCACGCATCTGAGCGGTGGTGATTTTTCCGTTTACAGTAATAATCCGGGCGGAAAAATTATCGGTTCCTTTGTTGCTCAGAAATCCCATTCCTTTTACTCGTTTTTCATCTGCTGCGCTTACTGTTAATGTTGCCATACACTTTCTCCTTTTCTTTTTCGTTCTGCCGCTGCCTCAAAAAAGTCTGATTCCTATTCCGACAGTTCCACATCATTGACGCTCAGTCCGCCCTCCAGTACCTTCGTGTTGGTGTAGCCGTAATATTTCAGACGGTTCTGGGTCAGGTACGCCCGTTTTCCTTTGGCACAGACAAGCAAAATCTTTTCATCCTTTGCGATTCCCGGAACCTCTCCCTGGATCTCAGCCACATCCAGATACTGTGCGCCCTCAATACTCGGCGTCATTCCGCAGTCGATGACACGCCAGCCTTCTGCCTTTCCGTCCAGATACTCTTTCGGGCTCATGGTTTCCAGCTCACCGGCCATCTTATTCTCCAGAATGTTCACCGCCTGTGAAAACGGATGGATCGCTGTGGAGAACGGAGGAGCATAAGCCAGATCCATATCCTCCAGCTGGGACAGATCCGCCTTCAGGGTCAGCGCTGTCACCGCGATATCCACGATCTTGTCCACCGCGCCCTGTCCCACTGCCTGAACGCCAAGGAATTTTCCTGTCTCCGCGTCGGCAGTCATCTTGATCACGAAGCTGCCCGCGCCCGGATAATAATGCGCCTTGTCATCCACAACACAGACCACACTGACCGGATGAAATCCCGCTTCCAGCGCCTGTGTCTCGGAAAGACCGGTACGTCCCACATTCATGCCCGGAAGTTTGCACACACCGGTTCCCAGAACTCCCGCATACGGACGGTTTTCTCCCGCCATGTTTTTCGCTGTTCTGCGTCCCTCGATATTCGCAGAGGATCCCATCGGAGACCATACCGTTTTTCCCGTGATCCGGTTGGTCACACTGGCACAGTCGCCCACCGCGTAAATGTTTTCATCGTTGGTCTGCATCTGTGCGTTCACCGCAACCGTACCGTTCGGATTCCGTTCAATGCCGCTGCCCTCCAGAAATGCCGTATTGGGACGGATACCAATGGACATAACCACCAGATCTGCCTTCATTCCCCGGCGGCTGGTCAGCACCTTCTCCACCTTGCCGTCTCCTTCCAGCCCTTCCAGCTTCGTTCCCGGGAACACCATGATCCCCGCATCCGCCAGACGGTTTTCCACATACTCCGCGATTTCCGGGTCAAATCCCGGCAGCGTATGCTCCGCCATATCGATCACAGAGACCCGGACGCCTCTCGCTGCCAGATTTTCCGCCACTTCCAGTCCGATGAATCCGCCTCCGACGACAACGGCACGTTTCGCGGGGATTTCGTTCACCGCATCACGAAGGGCATAGGCATCCTCCGGCGTGCGCATATAGAATACATGTTCCAGATCCATCCCCGGAAGATTTGGGCGGATCGGGGAAGCTCCCGTCGCAAGTACCAGTTTATCATAGGAAAATTCCTGCTCCTGTCCGTCCTTCAGGCTGCGCGCTTTTACAACCTTCGCCTCACGGTCAATGGCAGTGGCTTCCATCTCCGTCAGGACCTCTGCTCCTGTCAGTCTGGAAAAGCTCTGCGGCGTGTTGACGATCAGCGCGCTTTTCTCCTGAATCACTTCTCCCACATAATAAGGAAGTCCGCATCCCGCATAGGAAATCTCCTTGCTGCTGGTCAAAATGGTAACTTCACAGGATCTGTCTTCCCGTTTCAGCTTTGCGGCTACTTTGGTTCCGGCTGCCACACCGCCGATGATCAATACTTTCACAATATCGTCTCCTCTTTTGTGCATGTTTCCCGTTACAGATTTCTCATAATCTTTCCGCCAGCGGAACGGTTACGATTTTACCTTTTTTTAACAATTTCTCATCTCTATTTTACTACTTGTTCTTTCATTTTGAAAATGATATTATCTAATCATATTAATAGATAAAACCAATGATTGGAGATACCAATGACAATCCGACATCTGAAAATTTTTATCGAAGTGGCTGAAACCGGAAAAATGAGCGCCGCGGCAAAAAACTGCTACCTCTCCCAGCCTACCGTCAGCCAGGCGATCCGGGAACTGGAGGAACACTACGGAGTCCTTCTGTTCGAACGCCTTTCCAAACGGCTCTATATCACCGAAAGCGGAAAAAAACTCCTGACCTACGCCCGCCAGACCGTCCGCTCCTTTGAACTTCTCGATGAAGCCATGCGGGAAGACCGGATGGTGGACCGGCTGCGCATCGGCGCGACCATAACCGTCGGCAACTGCTTACTTTCGGAAATGATCTCCCATCTCCGGAAAGAAAAACCGGAGCTGGAACTGTACGCACAGGTCGGCAATACCCGGAAGATCCAGGAAAATCTTCTCAATTCTTCCCTGGACATCGCGCTGGTGGAAGGCATCATCACACATCCGGACCTGGTCTGCATTCCGGTGGTTGACGATTTTCTCGTTCTTGCCTGCGCGCCCTCCCACCCGTTCGCGTCCCGCAAGGAAATCTTTTTTCATGAGCTGAACGACCAGTTTTTCGCTCTGCGGGAACCAGGCAGCGGAACCAGAGACCTGTTTGAACGGACCCTCCAGGGCAGCGGCATCCATATAAAAATTGCCTGCGAAGCAAATACTCCGCAGGCAATCCGCAATATGGTCATGTACAACGACTGTCTCACTGTGATTTCCATCCGGCTGATTGAGAACGAGGTGCGCGCCGGAAACATCCATGTGATCCGAAACAGCACTTCCGAGTGGGACCGGAAATTTTTCCTGGTCACCCACAAAAACAAAACCTTCACCCCTGCCATGCAGAGGCTCAAAGAGCTTTCCATGCAGTACCGGCGCCCAAAACTTCCGGAAGACATCCCCTCCGGAATCCTTCTGCCCTGAATGCGTAACCGGTCAGCTAGAGCGTTCGCTAAATAACTGTACCAAACGCTGTACTGGATTTCCCCAGCTGACCGGCTGCCTGACTACTGGCTTTGTTCCAGCGTAAACCAGAAGGCGACGCCGTTTTCATAGTTATCGGCTCCGCATTTCTGATTCATGGAATCCATGATCGCCTTTACAATGGAAAGCCCGATTCCGCTTCCGCCATACTCTCTGGTGCGTGCCTTGTCCACCTTATAAAATTTGATCCATATCTTATCGATGTCTTCCTCCGGAATCGGATCTCCGGTGTTAAATACGGAGGTCGCCACCACGCCATTCTCTGTCTTGCAGTCTATTTCAATGATCCGGTCATAGTCCAGATGGTTCAGGGCATTGGTCAGATAGTTGGTGATCACTTCCTCAACCTTAAACTCATCCCCCCATACCATCACCGGTTCCTGCTGGTTGAAGACAACCTTTGCCTCCTTCTGTTCGATCAGGATCGCCGAAGACTGGAGCACGCCCCGGATCACTTCCGCCAGGTCAAAGCGTTCCATGGTCACCTGGTCATTTCCGAATTCCAACTGGTTCAGGTTCAACAGCTTCTTCACCATCTCATTCATCTTGGACGCCTCATCCACAATGACATCACAGTAAAAATCCCTGCTTTCCTGGTCTTCATTAACATTATCTTTCAGACCTTCTGCATAGCCCTGGATCAGCGCCAGCGGTGTCTTCAGCTCATGGGTGACGTTGGAGAGAAATTCCCGGCGCATCTCATCCACCTGTGTCTTCTTCTCAATATCCTTCTGAAGTTCCATATTGGCGGTCTTCAGTTCCGAAATCGCCAGCTCCAGCTTGTCAGACATCTTGTTGAAATTATTGCCCAGCTCTCCGATCTCATCCTCTCCGCCGCTGACATACCGGGCGTCAAAATCCAGCGCCGCCATACGCTTGGAGATTTCTGTAAGCTCCTTGATCGGGCGAACGATCCTGCTGGTCACCAGCCAGATTACCACTGCGCCAAGGATGATCGCCACAATTCCCACATAAGTATAAAACTGGTTGGAAATTGCCGCTGCGTCCGTGATACTGTCGATGGGACACTGGACCATACAGTACGTGCGGTTGCTCATTCTTCCCACCAGCTGCAGGTAGTCCAAATTCATCTGCGTCTCATGAAAATTCTGGATTTCATAGCTGCAGTCTTCCTTTTCCACTCTTTCCAGAACCGTTGTGTTCCTTCCTTCCATCCCAAGAAGAATTCCCGCCAGACGAATCTGCATCACCTCGCTGTCTATGGTATTCGCGTACAGTTTATCATTCAAATACGAATTTACAATCAGTACCTTCAGATTATTTGTCGCGCAAAACTGTGTGAAACTCATCGGAACATCATCCGAATCCTGAATATTCAAACGGTCCAGCACATTCCACGCCTGTTTTAACGTATCCACTTTCTGATACGTATAATACGTGCCAAGAAACGCATAATTCAAAATCGCCACTCCAAGAAGCGCCACCGTCATAACCCCGATGAATGCCACGGCAATTTTTCGTTTTACCGAATATTTCATCTGTCTACCTCAAACTTATAACCCATTCCCCAGATGGTCTTGATGTATTCGCCCTTCTCTCCCATCTTGCTCCTGAGTTTTTTTACATGGGTGTCGATCGTTCTGGCATCTCCAAAATAATCGTAATTCCAGACGTTGTTCAGGATCTTCTCCCTGGACAGAGCGATTCCCTGATTCTCCAGGAAATAGGTCAGAAGTTCAAATTCTTTGTAACTCAGTTCCAGCGGCTCTCCATCCAGAGTTGCCTGATGAGCGGTCTTGTTGATCCGGATACCTCCTGCCTCCAGTACGCTTTCCGTATCTGTCTGTCCGGTACGGCGCAGAATTGCTTCCACCCGTGCCACCAGGATTTTGGGAGAGAACGGTTTGGAAATATATTCATCCACTCCCAGATCAAATCCCAGAAGCTCGTCCCTCTCATCACTTTTTGCCGTCAGCATAATAATCGGCACCTTGGAATACTGGCGGATCTCCCGGCAGACCTGCCATCCATCCATCTTTGGCATCATCACATCCAGGATGATCAGAGCGATTTCTTTATCCTTGAAAAAAATATCCACCGCTTCTTCTCCGTCGCCGGCCTCCAGAACCTCGTAGCCGCTTTTGCTCAGGAAGTCCTTGACCAGTTTCCGCATCCTGCTTTCATCATCTACCACCAGAATTTTTATCTTATCCATGTTTCTCCACGTCCTCTCTTCTCCGTAACTCCGGATTTCATCTTTTATTATAGCAAATTATAGCAAAGGTTTATGTTTATTCTGTGAAACACGCTCTAGAGCATCGGAAAATAGAATCTCCATGTCAGAGCGTGTTTCAAATTGCTTTCTGCAATGTTTCTTTCTCTGTTCTTCTCTGTATTATACGTCCTGCACCACGGTACAGCAACCGTTTTTTCTCCGGTCAGCCGATCAGCGACAGGAAGGTTGCAGAACCTGCCATCCCATCCACGGACAATCCCTGTGCTTTCTGATAACTTTTCACTGCCTGTTCCAGCCCACTGCCGAAGATTCCTGGAGATTCCACTCCGTTGACCGTATAGTCTTTCAGCATCAGCAGGATTTCTGCCGCCGTTACCAGATACTGGCGCTCTCCTCTCCGCACATAATGGGAGCCAAGCGCCTGTCGGGATTTTGACCCCCAAATGCCGTCCACGGACAGCCCTGCCTGGTAATCCAGATTGAGCGCCTGCTGCAGCACCTTGATCCCGGCTTTTTTCGTTCGGCTTCCACGGATCCCATCCGCAGAGATTCCGGCTCCGCAGAAATTGTTTGCATGTATCTGACCGGCATGCACCACGATACTGCCCGATACAGACGGTGTTCCGCCGTCGGACGGCGTACCGGCTTCGGATTTCTTCCAGCTGGAACGGAATTTTTCAAAATTCCCATACTGTTCTTTTAACCTTGCCGTAGTGCTGCCCCAGTCCGGCAGATACAGATGTGTCCGGTCCACAAAGCCGGACCAGTCACCGCCCCAGCCAAGCCCCAGGGATTTTCCGATGTCGCCTACCCGTTGAAAAAACGCGTCGTCATCATATGCATGACCGCTGACATTCTTGTAAAAGTCAAAAGCAATCCCCCACTGGTGCTGGGAGCTGTAGGAACTGCCCGGTGCATTGGTGATGATCGATCCTGGCTTTGTCCTTCCCTGCGCATACAGCGCATCCTGCTCCGCGACCGTCCGGAAACACTCCCCGATTCCCAGGACAAGATTTTCCTTCCGGCACTCTTCCTGAAGCTGTGAAATTATTTTCTGAAGCCGCGGATGCAGCTTATTGATTTCTCTGCCCATATTCCTCTCCTTTCATTTTACATTCCTTATTCCTGCTTTTCTATTCTCCTTTCCTTTTTTCTTTCCTTCTTACTTCCTTTTTTCTTGCTCCTTTCTTGGTTCCTCTTTTTACTTTATTCTTTTTCCTTCCTTATTCCTCTTTCTTAATCTGCTTTACTGTCTGATTGATATAGGTTGAAAGCCCCGCCACCAGAATTCCCTGTACGATGGACGTAAAGACTGCCATGGCGATACTCTGCACTCCCGTCAACTGCGAAGTGGAAAGCACCCAGATGCCGCAGAGAAAGATGCCGGCTCCGCCCAGGATCAGCGGAATATACTTATCTTTGATTCTGTCCGTCTTTTTCAGCGCAATTCCCACCAGATACAGAACCACCGATACCACCAGCAGTTCCGGCTTCACATAAGATATCATCTCTTCCATAAAAAACTCCTTTTTGACTTCTTACTATCATATATTCAAAAAGTACACGGAGGTTCCTTTCCATGCGCGGGGATTTCAGAATGCAGGACATATAAAAACACAGCAGATATTTTTTCGCTGTGCGTCTTGGATTTCAAAAAAACATATTGATTTTTTCAGTGAAAGTGCTATACTACAAGACATGGGGCATTAGCGCAGTTGGGAGCGCGCAACATTCGCATTGTTGAGGCCGTGGGTTCGAATCCCATATGCTCCATTTTTATATGCAAAAAGCGGAAGAGATCCATGGATCAAATGGGATTTCTTCCGCTCTTTTTATTGTGATTCAAACACGCTCTGGACAAAAAAACCGCGAAACCTTAGTAAAATCAAGGTTTTTCGCGGTTTTAGAATATGGACCTGGCGGGAATCGAACCCGCGTCCGAAAGCCTATCCATTCAGGCATCTCCCATCACAGTCATTCTTTTATCATTCCCTCTGTGTCACGCCGGATGACAGGCTTGGCACATCAGTAGCTTCATAAATTCTTCCATTTCCGCAAAGCTTAGGAAATGAAGTGCCCCGCTGGTTTTTGATGCCGGAGAATGAGCCGCGGGATTCTCACGCTCCGACAGCTGCCATTAGGCAGCGTACGCTAATTCATTATTATCTGCGTTTAATTTTAAGTTCCAGATTGGTACGCGGTTCCGGAGTCCGCGGATGGCTTCCCAAACTTCAAAACCCCCGTCGAAACCAGTACAAGCCCGAATACTTTTGACAGAAAAGATTCTGTGACTGGTTGACGCAGACGAATGAAAGTCTGTGAAAGGCTCTCTGTACCCGAGCCTTTTATCTTTATTACTATACTCTAAAACCTTTGCCGTTGTCAATAGACGGAAGAAATTTCCTGTCATTCTCTGTAACATTTCTGCCAGTGAAACTGTTACCTCTCTTTCACCAGAAACACACAGACACTGCGCGGCTGCAGCACATACCTGCGGTCAGCCAAAAGCTCTTCCTTCCGGATCACCGCCTCCGCTCCCTGGAAAGTGTCTACTGCCGGGTACCAGCAGTACGGCGCAGGCAGTTCAGGAAGCTGCAGTTCCACCGGCTCCCAGAACATGTTCATGGCGAGATACAGGATATCATCCCTGCCCTGTCCGTCTCTGCCGGCAAACATCACACCCAGGACTCTCGTATCCCAGGCAAGCTGCTGATCCCACGGCATGGTACCGTGAAGGCTTGTGAACGGAAATCCGAGACTGCACGGCGCAGTATCTTTCCTTAAAATTTCATGCTCCCGGCGCAGGGCGATCATAAACCGGAAAAATTCCAGAAGTTCCCTGTTTTTCTCCGCATCTTCCCAATTCAGCCAGGAGATTTCGTTATCCTGACAGTAGGCATTGTTGTTGCCATACTGGGTGTTTCCAAATTCATCCCCGGCAAAAAACATTGGTGTCCCTCTGCTGCACATGAGAACCGCGCAGGCGTTCTTTATCATCCGGAACCGCAGTGTACGTACTTCAGGATTGTCGGTCTCTCCCTCTTCCCCACAGTTCCAGCTTCTGTTGTCATCACTTCCGTCGGTATTGTCCCATCCGTTGGCCTCATTATGCTTCTGATTATAGGCATAGAGATCATATAACGTAAAGCCGTCATGACAGGTGATAAAATTAACGGATACATCCTTTCCCCGCTTCTCCGGCGGATAGAGATCCGGCGAGCCGAGGATCCTGCTGGCGGCGGCCTGTGCGAAGCCACCGTCTCCTTTCAGAAAACTTCTCAGGTCATCCCGGTACTTTCCATTCCACTCCGCCCAGCGGTTCCAGGAAGGAAAGCTTCCCACCTGGTACAGCCCGCCGGCGTCCCACGCCTCGGCGATCAGTTCCACATCATAAAGGATCGGATCATAGGCAAGACTCTCCAGGAGCGGCGGACGGCTCATCGGCGAAGCGTCCTCGCTGCGCCCCAGAATCGAAGCAAGATCGAACCGGAATCCATCCACATGGTACTGCGTCACCCAATAGCGCAGACAGTTCAGGATCATCTCACGCACCACCGGATGGTTGCAGTTGATCGTATTCCCGCATCCGCTGAAATTATAGTAATGGCCGTCCGGAGTCAGCATATAATAAATCTGATTATCGATGCCTTTAAAGGAAAAATACGGGCCCTGTTCATTTCCTTCCGCCGTGTGGTTAAACACCACATCCAGAATTACCTGAATCCCGTTCTGATGGAGCGTATTGATCAGATCCTTCAGCTCTTTCCCCTCCCGGTTATATTCCACCTCAGAAGTATAACTGGTATTCGGCGCAAAGAAACACACAGGATTGTAGCCCCAGTAATCCAGAAGCCTGCGGCCATTCACCTCCCGCATTCCCCGGGTCTCGTCAAATTCAAACACCGGCATAAATTCCACCGCGTTGATTCCAAGCTTTTTCAGATACGGGATCTTCTCCCGGATACCTGCAAACGTTCCCGGATGGCTTACCCTTGAACTTGGATCCTGGGTAAAGCCCCGCACGTGCATTTCATAGATGATGCAGTCTTTCAGCGATGGAAATGAGCGAGACGGAGGATCCCAGCGGAAATTATGCTGGATGACACGCGCTTTATAAAACCCCTCTTCCGACAGTTTCTTTCCCCACTCACTCTGCCCGGTCACAGCTTTCGCATAGGGATCCAGAAGATATTTGGATGGATCAAAGATCAGCCCTTTCTCCGGCTCATATGGTCCGTCTATAGAATAGGCGTATTCAAATTCATCAATCTTCAAACCAAAAACAAACATGGAATAAACATTTCCCACCCGGTAATGAGGCGGAAACGGAATTCTCGCGTAGGGAACGCTTTCCTGCCGCCGGAACAGCAAAAGCTCACAGGATACGGCAGAAAAGGAAATCATCGTAAAGTTTACCCCATTTGGGAAAGCCGTCGCACCGTTCATCTCATAGAATCCGGGACGTACCTGAAAGCCCTGAATACAGTCCTGTGGTTTCAGATTTCTGACTTGCATTTCATCCATGATCATACGCTCCTTTCAGCTGTCTTTTTAATACAGATTTTTTACCTTGAAATCCCTCTGTGCCTCTCTGCGCTGATCTTTTTTGGCAATATCCTGACGTTTGTCGTAAAGCTTTTTACCTCTTGCCAGGCCGATCTCCACCTTGACCAGGCTGTTCTTGAAATAAACCTGCAGCGGAACCAGCGTGTAACCTTTTTCCTTGATCTGATTCTGCAGCTTGCGGATCTCGTAATCATGAAGCAGCAGCTTCCGGACTCTCAGCGGATCCTTATTAAAAATATTTCCTTTCTCATAAGGACTGATATGCATGCCGTAAATATAGACTTCCCCGTTCTCGATCCGGAGAAACGATTCCTTGATGCTGCATTTTCCCATCCGGAGGGATTTTACCTCCGTCCCTGCCAGGGCAATGCCTGCTTCGTATTTATCTTCGATGAAATAATCATGATAGGCTTTCTTATTGTTGGCTATCAGACGGCTTCCTTTTTCCTTCGCCATTTTTTCCTCTCCTTTTTCCACGCCGCAGCGGAAAATCCCGCTCCGATCTCTTCCAATCTTTCACTCAATACTATCCGGTTCTCCGGACAGGACAAAATCGATCGTTCTGTTGGCAGGCGCCGCATCCTTGACACGGATCCTTACTTTCTGTCCCATACAGAAACGCCGTCCCGTCACTTCTCCTACCAGCTGATAATTTTCTTCGTCAAATTCATAATAATCATCCCTGAGAGACATGATATGAACCAACCCTTCCACGGTATTCGGCAGCTCCACATAGAAGCCCCAGCCGGTCACACCGGAGATCACTCCATCGTACTCTTCTCCCAGATGTTCCATCATATACTCTGCCTTCTTAAGCTTCACGGCCTCCCGCTCCACTTCCTGCGCCCTCTGCTCCATGGAACTGGACTGACTGGCAACCGCCGGGAGCATCCGCGCGTATCCGGCGATCCTTCCTCCTTTTTCCAGTCTGCCCCTCAGGTCATCCTTGATGATCCGATGGATCTGAAGATCCGGATACCGACGGATCGGGGATGTGAAATGGCAGTAATATTTTGCTGCAAGGCCAAAATGCCCGATACATTCCGTAGAATAGACCGCCCTGGACATCGACCGGAGCAGCAGCCTGCTGACCAGCGGTTCCTTAGCTGTTCCATCCAGGCCTGCAAGAATCTTCTGAACCTCCGCCGGAGTGATATCACGTCCCTTTTTGCTGGCCGGGATTCCAAGACCGCGGATAAACTCCAGCGCTCCCTCTATCTTTTCCCGGTCCGGTTTCTCATGGGTACGATAGACAAAAGGGATCTCCCTGGTGCAGTATTCCTTTGCCACGGTCTCGTTGGCAAGCAGCATGAAATCTTCAATCAGCCTGGTAGCCGTATTGGATTCATACGGATAGATATCTACCGGCGTTCCCTCCTCGTCCAGCACGATCTTGCTCTCCGGAAATTCAAACTCAATAGCTCCCCGCTTCTGCCGGCAGCTGCGCAGCAGGGCTGACAGTTCTGCCATCCGCTGAAACATCGGAACCAACACTTCATACTCTTTCATAAGCTCCGGATACTGCTCCGGTTCTGTCAGGATCCGGTTCACCGCCGTATAAGTCATTCTCCGGTCTACGTGGATCACCGTCTCTGCAATCCTGTGTTCCGTCACCTGCCCCTCCGGGCTGACTTTCATCAGACAGCTCAGAGCCAGACGGTCCTCTCCCTGATTCAGGGAACAGATTCCATTGGAAAGCTCCCGCGGCAGCATCGGGATCACACGGTCCGGCAGATAAACACTGGTTCCTCTTTTCAGCGCCTCTTTATCCAGCGCAGAACCAGCCTGTACGTAATTGCTCACATCTGCGATATGAACACCCAACAGATAACAATCTCCGTCCATGGTCAAAGAAACCGCATCGTCCAGATCCTTTGCATCCTCTCCATCGATCGTCACCATCTGCCAGTCTCTCAGATCCAGCCTTCCGTCAAAATCGTTGGGGATCACGCTTTGCGGACAGCGGCATGCCATCTGCTGTACTTTCGGCGGAAATTCCTCCGGAAGTTCATAGACATCCACAACATCCTGTATATTCATCGTCTGAAGACGCGGTTTTTTCTCCTGATCTCCATCCCGTCTGAAACTTCCGTTTCTCTGGTCTTTCTCCCTGCCTTTCTGGCCCGCTCCCCGGTGTTCCGGACGGTTTCTGAACCTTCCCGCTCCTCTGTCCTGGTACGGGCTGTCCGAAAAACCCTCGCCATGTGCCGGCACAGTCCCTGCCGAGCGGCATTTCTGATACTTTCCGCCGGCAATGATATCCGCCTTGCCTTCTTTCACCAGCTCTTCCAGAACCTCCGCCAGTTCATATCTCTGATTCCGCGGGATCTGCAGCAGCATCGCCATATCTTTTGCCCGCATCGGCACATAATTTTTTGAGGACAGCAGATCCAGGATCATTTTCTTTCTGTTTTTAAACAGCTGCTGATCCCTGCGCCTCGGTTTTCCTCTGTGTGCCTGCATGTCCTTTTTCTTTTTTGCATATTCTTTTTTGCTTTTTCTGCTCATTCTTCTCTCTTTTCTTTCTTTTTCCTGTATAACGAAAAACCGGGAGCCGTTTGCACAGCTCCCGTGTCTTAAAAGTTCATGTTTAAAATCATTGACAATATGATAAACAAAACTGCCATGATCTTTGTCGCGCGGATCAGGGCACCCTCAGCAGAACGACCTTTGTTTTTGCCCCAGTAAGTATCTGCAATGCCGGCGATGGCACCCAGTCCCTGCTGCTTTCCTTCCTGCATCAATACAACTACGGTCAATGCAACACAGTCAATGACATATATTACTGTTAAAACAATTCTTAAAATATCCAAAACTGCACCTCCTAGGCTAACTTTTATCAGTTTACCATAGGACCAGCGGGATTTCAACTGGTTTTGGCAATTTTTATCACTTTTTTTGTTCCGCCCCTGTAAGTGTTTCGCTGACAGAACGGTTATCAGCCGTTTTCCAGAGCTTTCTCAAACGGAGACCGGTACCATCCGTTTTCTCCAAGATATTCCTCAATCCGCAGGAGCTGATTATATTTTGCGTTCCGGTCCGAGCGGCAGGGCGCTCCGGTTTTGATCTGACCCGCATTGCAGGCAACGGCAAGGTCTGCCAGGAAACAATCCTCCGTCTCTCCGGAACGGTGGGAGATCACTGCATGATATCCTGCGTGCAGCGCCATCTGCGTCGCTTCCATCGCTTCCGTCAGTGTTCCGATCTGATTCACCTTGACGAGGATCGCGTTTGCCACACCCAGCCGGATCCCGCAGGCAAGCCGTTTGGGATTGGTCACAAACAGGTCGTCGCCCACCAGCTGTACTTTCTTTCCAAGAGCATCCGTCATCTGCTTCCATCCGTCAAAATCATCCTCATATAGCCCATCCTCAATGGACACAATCGGAAATTCTTCCGTCAGATCCCGGTAATAATCAATCATCTCAGCGGTATCCCGCTCAACCGTTTTTCCACTCTGTGCGCTCTCTCCGGGGAAATGGTAAACATGCCTGTCCTCCTGGTAAAGCTCGCTGGATGCCGCATCCATGGCAATGCAGATCTGCTCTCCCGGACGGTACCCCGCTTTTTCCACCGCTTCCACAAGCAGCTGCAGCGCTTCCTTCGTATCTTTCAGATCCGGAGCAAAGCCGCCCTCGTCTCCCACTCCTGTGGAAAGCCCCCGTTCTTTGAGAATCTTTTTCAGCACATGGTAGGTCTCTGTACACATCTCCAGGCCTTCCCGAAAACAGCACGCTCCCACCGGCATGATCATAAATTCCTGAAAATCAACGGTGTTGTCCGCGTGGCGTCCCCCTTGTGTCAAGCTAATGACACAAAATTTTTGTAATTTGTCCGGCATCACTTCAACTGCAGATTTTCTGCACCTGCTCCACATACTTCACCAGCTCATCAGCAAAATTCCATTCAATTTCTATTCGCTTATCAT
>ERZ1673750.221-NODE-221-length-54011-cov-12.769646_pt1 | contig 54011 bp, 42 predicted proteins | sample MGYA00580203_ERZ1673750 | MGnify/ENA primary metagenome ERZ1673750 (study PRJEB41218, sample SAMN15661763) | gut metagenome | host: Homo sapiens | place: Canada: London | collected 2015-08-20/2019-03-30 | study: EMG produced TPA metagenomics assembly of... | reverse complement strand
GACTAGCACGCTGCCGCATTATTCTTTCTAGCGGGGAACTTGATTGTTCCCCGCTTTTTTATTATTTAAGTTTAGGTTATCGTCGAACACGTTCATATTCTTGTAGTGCGATTGTACTTGATTTACGTCGTGTCGTTATACAAACGCACTACATGGAAGGTCCTCGTTCGCGCGGTCTAAGCGCGCTCACGTCTTCGCCGCCGTAGAAGCACACCGTGCTTCTACGCTAAGCGGCTCAGCGCTCCGAATTACCTTTTCGCGCTACGCTCTAAGCGAAAAGGTAGGTCGTCGCGCATATAAATAACGTCATAACGAACATATATAGTCAAACATAGGTTCGGGGTGCGCATAAGCGCTGAGATTATACCCGTTGAACCTGATCTAGTTAGTACTAGCGAAGGGAAAATCATGACTACTGTGTCGTGTTCTAAAAATAATGAATTCTCAACTAATGCTCGTTGCAAGCAATTCGTTCAAGATGTACGTGAATGCATTGAAACTTTACGCGCAAAAAATCCGTTAACACATTGCGTAACGAATAATGTTGTTCAAGAAATAACAGCAAACGTTCTGCTGGCTGCTGGAGCATCGCCAGCAATGGTCGTAGATGCAGAAGAAGCTGAAGTATTTGCTCAAATCGCATCTGGTGTATTAGTAAACATTGGAACGTACAGGCCAGTAGACAAAGAATCTATGGATGCTGCGATTCGCGGAGCTGTAAAAGCACACACTCCATGGGTTCTTGACCCAGTTGCAGTTGGCGGTTTAGCTCCACGCACGCAATACGCGCGCGAAATCGTTAAAAGTCATCCTGCTGTAATTCGCGCCAACGCTTCCGAAATCTTAGGCTTAGCTGGAGAAGAAAGCGGCGGTAAAGGCGTAGACGCTGGAGATTCCGTTGATTCGGCAGTTGCAGCAGCTAAGAAACTAGTTAAACGCTACGGCTCGGTAGTGGCTATTTCTGGCGAAAAAGACGCTATTTATGGTCATGGATGCTCGGCACGAGTTTCTGGCGGCCACGAAATAATGACGAAAGTAGTCGGCACGGGCTGCTCTCTTGGCGCATTGGTGGCAGCATACGTTGGAGCAAATCGAAATCGACCTTTTGCAGCAACAGTTGCCGCACACGTACACGCTGCTGCAGCAGGAACTTGGGCAGCGCAACGCTCAACATTACCAGGGTCATTTAGAAAATTATGGATGGATGCGCTTATGGATTTGAGCGTAGACGAGATGCTTACATTAGCGAATATTGAATTTGAACTCGACCCTGTTGATTGGTCTTTATACTTTATAACAGACCCAAAGATGAGTGATCGAGCCGAAGAAGATATTGCAGTTGATTGCGTTAAAGGCGGAGCAAGCGTAGTCCAATTGCGCGATAAGTACGCAAATAGCGAAACTTTTAACAATAAAGCTCAAAGCCTGCGAGACAAAATGCTTGCTAATGGTTGCGGAGACGTGCCGATTTTTGTTGACGATCGTATAGATTGCGCTAAAAGCTTAGGGTTCAACTTGCATGTTGGTCAAACAGATACACCTTATATTGAAGCGCGTAAGTCTATTCCTGCAGAGTGGATGGTTGGACTCTCTATAGAAAAGTTAGAACAGTTAGATTACGTTTATAACGAATGTGCTAAAGAAAATGTGCCATTGCCTGATGTTATTGGAATAGGCCCAATTTGGCCTACTGCAACTAAGCCAGACGCTGCTCCTGCTTTAGGCGTTGAAGGAGTAGAAAAGATTGCTAAACGCGCTAAAGAACTCGGCATTAGCACGCTCGGAATTGGTGGTGTTAACGAAAATACTGTGTTTCCTATTAAAAGCACTTCAATAGATGGTTTATGCGTAGTATCTGCTCTAATGCTTGCGCAAAATCCTTGCGAAGAAGCACACAAATTACGCGATGCTATTACAAAGGAATAAAAATAATGAATAATCAATTTTCGCAAACTCAAGCACCTTTGCAATCAATTTCTAAATTATATGATTCAAGCCTAAGGCCATCTTCCTTGCCATCTTTAGAAGAGCCAATTATTCCGCGAGTGCTAAGCATTGCTGGAACTGATCCAACAGGCGGAGCTGGAATTCAAGCTGATCTAAAATCAATCACAGCATCTCATGGATTCGCAATGTGTGTAACAACTAATTTGGTTGCTCAAAACACTTGCGGTGTGCGCGAAGTTTACACTCCACCAACCGAGTTTTTGCAAGCGCAACTAGAAGCAGTATTTGATGACGTAACTATTGATGCTGTAAAAATCGGCATGCTTGGAGACAAATCATATATTAGCCTAGTTCAAGATTGGCTTAAGAATCATCCTGTTCCTGTTGTTGTGTTAGACCCAGTAATGGTAGCAACTTCGGGAGATAGGTTGCTTGAAAAGTCTGCAGAAGACGCAATGCGTGAGTTTGCGCCTCTTGCAGATGTGATTACGCCAAACATACCTGAACTCGCAGTATTATGCGATAAACAGCCTGCATCTAATTTTGAAGAAGCTTATGCTCAAGCAAGCGAGTGGAGTGCAAAAAACAATACTATTGTTATTGTTAAAGGCGGCCACTTAACAAGCGAAGATGCTGGTAATACTGTTGTGTTCCCAGATGGCCACAGAGTGCACGTTCCTTGCCCTAGGGTTGATACAACAACAACGCATGGCACAGGCTGCTCGCTATCTTCTTCGCTCGCTACGCGCATAGGATTAGCGTTGCGAGAAGGCAAGAAGCTAAGCGATTACAGTACAGTAGCGGATGCTCTAGCATGGTCGTCAAGATGGCTTAACGAAGCTATTGCTTGCGGTAAAGATTTGCATGTTGGCAAAGGTCATGGGCCTGTGAACCATGCTGCTCGTAATTATCGTTTGGAATTAGATTCTTCGTCAACTCCATGGGAGCATATGCAAACTAATGGCTTAGACGGATTAACTCCACAAAGCGTAGTCGTAAAAGCTCATAGCAAGGCTAGAAAGCCAAACGTGGAGCCTTGTGGCCCTTGGACTCAAGCTTTATGGGATGCTAGTGCAGATGTCGATAACAACATTATGAAAATGCCATTTATTAAGGCTTTAGGTAATGGAACGCTTGACTCCGACTTGTTTGCTTTCTACATAAGTCAAGATTCTGAATACTTGAAGCGTTACTCGCGCGCGCTAGCTGCTGTTGGAGCTAAAACGCCAGATAATGAAGCTAGAGTGCATTGGGCTACGGGCGCAGCTATGTGCATAGAAGCGGAATCGCAGTTGCACAGAGATTGGCTTGGAAGCAGAAATATAAGCATTGATGCGTCTTGCTCGCCAGTAACGTTAGCTTACGTAAATCACTTACTTGCTTCTACAATGGCAGAAGATTACGTGATTGGAGCTGCATCCATATTGCCATGCTATTGGCTTTATGAAGAAGTGGGGCAAATTTTAGTCAAAAATAATACTCCTGAAAACCCATATCATGATTGGATTTCAATGTATTCTTCTAATGATTTTGAGTCAGGAGTAAGAATGGCAGTTAAATTTGTTGAGAGAGCTTTTGAAGAAGCTGGCCCACAGGCTCGAATTCTTGCTGCTCAAGCATATATGACTTCATGCATTTACGAGTATGAGTTCTTTAATCAAGCTCATAGAGCATTGAGGTAGATGGTTTGATAGCTTGATAGCGCTGATGCATTGACTTCGTCTTTATTAACAAAATCTAGAAGATTTGAAGATGAGTAAAAGCGTCAGCGCATTTTTATAATACGCATGTCTCTTATTTATTGTTGATTTTCTGAGCAGCGCAGATGCACAAGTGACTTGCTTAAGACCTTGCTTAAGACTTAAATCGTGAGTAGTAAAAGTTACCTAAATTCGCTAGTCAATTTTCCTATCTGCATATTTTCCCATTTTCATATCTCCCTATCTTCCTATCTTGCAAAACTCAAAGTACTTTGGAAAATATCAAATAGAATTGCATTCAATGACGGTTATGCATTTGCGATGATTTTGTATGCAATGCCTATTTACTGAATTGATAAATAGGCATATACTTATATGTGTGAAGCGAAAAGAGTTGGAGAAAAAACTCAATCAGCTTGCAAGAAGTACTAATAGACAAATAACTTGGTCTGAGGGCGGTAATCATAGCAAAGTTTGCATTGGCGAATTGGCTACTACTGTTCCGAGGCATAATGAAATAAATGAGCTTACTGCTAGAAGCATTATTAGATATTTTGAAAGGAACCTGCAGGCATGATAGGAGCAATGAGTGTTACTGAGCATGATAATGCAACAAATTGTTTGCAAAAGGTGACTGCTATAGCTCGCAGATGCGATGACTGGTGGGCTATAGAAGTGCCAGAAATACCAGGATTATTTACTCAAGTACGTAGGCTTGATAAGGTTGCAGCAATGGTAAAAGATGCTGCTGCAACTTTAAATGTTAAAGTCAATTGCGTGGAAGTAACTCCGAAACTTAGTGAGCAAGATGAGCTTATGCTTCAGCGCATGTTAGATGCAAAATCTGCAGCTATAAAAACTCAAGAAGAAGCGTCTATACTTATGCGTGAAACAGTTCGTATACTAAGGAATCAGGGATTGACGGTTCGTGATGTTGCAGAGCTTACGGGGGTTACTCCGCAGCGAATAAGCTCGCTTAAATCTTAGTGATTTAATGCAATGCGGTTGGGGCTATGCACAAGCAAGTTGCTCAGTAGTGTATAAACTCTATGCAAAACAAATCAATAGCGGATAAATAAGTAAAGGTCAAGTCGTAGGATGTGTGGCTACAACTTGACCTTTGAAAATTGCGATATGTTTTTAAGTTAAAATCGCAGTCTAATGCTTTTATTTATTCTTGGCAATTCCAAGAGCTTTTGAACTTTCATCCTTGTCAAGGCCTATAAATAAAAGCACGATTATGCCAATAATCAGCGGAACATAACCGTATCCAGATCCGTGGATTATGCCGAATATTTCCATAAGTCCATTTGCTATTACGGCTAGTGAAGATACTATAAAATATAGTTGAGCGCACCACGGTTTTTTAATGAGAAACATGGTTGCAAGACCAAATAATCCAGCGATAATTTGAGGCACTCCCCATAGATAATCATTACGCATTACAATCAGCGCAATTCCGCTAGCAAGAAATACACCATTGGCTATTGTCCAAAATACGGATGGAATTTGTGCTTTTGTATCTTCTAAATTACTCATATTCTTCTCCTTCTAATACAAGAAAATAATTGTGTATATCAAACCTTTACAACTTATAAATTAATGGCGTGCTAAAAGGTAAACAATATCTTGTCTAGGAAAACCTTTACAAATAATTACTATCTAAAACTGCTTAAGATTCATTAATCTTTTAAACTGAATCAGTAAGCCATACTATCTATACAGTTATGTTCATTTTTGAAAGGAATAACTGCATTACATTCCCAATACTTACCAAAGGCTCGAAAATAGAGTGAACCGCCTAAATGCTTTATGGTATCGCGATGAAGCAAAAGTCCTTTTTGAGATACTGAGCGAATTGCATCTTTACTTTTCCCGCCCAAAAATCGAACATTGAACTGTTTTATAACAATTTGTTTTTCGCGTATCGAAATTCTGATGTAATAAACTAAAGAAGCATATTTTCGCATGTTCAAATATAGTTCTTCGATTAATTCAATAACTTCACAGATGATTTCATTGCTAATGTCTTCAGGAATATCGTTACTAGATATGTTGCATATTGATCTTCCTTTTAATCCACAAGATGTATTGATTGAGTCGTTCATTTGTAGTGTATCTTCAATGTGCTGAATGAACTCGCTTCGAGCATCTTGCTTAGCAGTATTTCCACGTAGAATGTCGATAATATTATGTCCTTCTTCAAAAGCCTGATCTGCCAAATCATTTATTGCCTCAATAGCACTTCGCTGTTTTTTAGAAATAGACTTGTCAAGTAATGCTATTTTACTTTGTAGTGCAATATCTGCAATCTTATTAGTTAATCTATCGTGCATTCGCACAGCCAGATGAAGATTATTAATTGTTTGCTTATCTTTTTCATAAAGAACCATTTTTTGGTGAGAAATGCGCAAAATAATACCAGTGCAAACGCAAAATATATTTATTAAAAGGTAAGCAATAAGATACTTGAAAGACAAAGTTGATAGGTATCGGTATGCAACGTAGTGTAATGCATCTATTACTAAGAATAAAGGTAGTGTAAATTGAATCGGATATAAATACGAAATAAAAACAAATGATATGATGAGCCCGAAAGTTACTGGTGGAAGATTCAGACTAGGAATAACAAGAATGCTGAGATGTACAAAAATATAGCACATGCTCATAAAATGCGGGAGCAAGCAAAGAAACAGATTTATAGCAGCAAGAATCATGTAAACTATGACAAGTTGTATTGTGCTATTGTCGCTATTTGAGTAAATATATGCATCCATTGCGCTCGACAAACATCCCAATAGTAAAAATGTTTTATTGTCAATAAGCTTTTCTCGTAAACGACGCATTAAGAAAATAATCATTGTGTATCATTTCCTAAATATTCATCATGCAGCCATGTAGTAATAAGTTGTGAACGATTTGTCACATTCAATTTTTTGAACACGCGACGAAGGATAGTTTCCACAGTACAAGTTTCAACAAATAAACGTTTGGCGATTTGCGCATTAGTCATGCCTTTACTGCACAACTTTATAATTTCAGTCTCATGATTCGTTAAAGCAAGGCGTCCATTTTTTGGCTTATTTTGCAAACGCTGAAATGCTGTCGTCGTGTCGTCAAAATGAAGATCTCCTATTATTTGTGGCTTGAACGTGCCATTGGCAATACTGCTAAGCATGGCGCAAATAGTTTCTGGGTGGTTCTTTCCAACAATGCCTTGCGCGCCTGCTGTTGATGCTTTTAAAGCATAATCGTTTATAGGGAATGAAGTTATAGCAATTATTATTGGGAGTGAGTATCTTCTTCGCAATTCGTATAATATTTTAATTCCCGAAACCCCAGACATATACATGTCAATTAGCAGCACGTCTGGGCATTGATTTTGACAAAATTGAATTGCTTGATCGGCGTACGCGGATAACCAGCAAATACTGCAGGACGGAACAACCTGTTCAATATATGTTTTTAGGCCGTGTAGACAAAAACAATCATCATCAACAATGCCAACAGTAATATGCTTTGCTATCATATTGCTCCTTCAGAAAAGCATTATTTAAGTAATAATAGTACTTGAATTTGTATGATGAATATCTTGTCTAGGAAAACCTTTACAAAGGTAATCTTATAAAGGTAGGCACTGAGAGCTTACGGGGGTTACTCCGCAGCGAATAAGTTCGCTTAAAGTTTAGTGATTCAATCACAATGTGGTTGAGGTTATAAGCAAATAAATTGTTCAGTAACATATAAACTCTATGCAAAACAAATCATTCTCTGGTATTACGCAAGCTCCAAAAATCATAAATAAAATCATCATTTAGTGTGATGCAAACTCTTTACGGCGATTATAGGCTATTAAGCAAAAGCTGAAATCCTCAATAAAGTGTCAATCATAAAAGCATTAATTGTAGCATTATCAAGCACTTTATTTATTTTGGATCAGTTTGAGAGGCTTGTTTCGACGCATACTATGTGTCTACGAGTTTGGCGAGTAAGGAGATTTGTGTTATGAGTAAGTTTACGAAAGTACTCTTGCTTTCTGCTATGCCAGTGTGTTTGCTTACTGCATGCTCTGGTAGCGCAGTTGATAATAGTCAACAGCAAGCACAACATGATTCAGTTCCACTTGTTTCAGTCAAAAAACAGCCTTTAACACAAGTTGTGTCGGGTAAAGCAACAATAGAACAATCGTCTACCTTTGTTATCACTGCTGTAAGTAGAGGGAATTTTTCTCCATCGGTAAAAGCAGGAAGTGCTGTAAAAGCTGGAAGTATTTTAGGCTACAATGCTGGTAACAAAGTTATTGCTCCAGTAGACGCTAAAGTTGTGTCAGTGGCTGAATCATCTGCGGACGTGCCTAAATCTTTCCCGCTATTTACTCTTAAATATGAAGGTTTTTCAATAAGCCTTAACGCAAAAGCTTTACTTCGTTCTGCGGATATTGCAGATGTTAAAGGTCGCTTCCAAGTTGAAGATGGTGTTGGGCCAACCAATTGTTTGCAAATAGTACAAAGCGGTGGAACTTCTACAGATGTTGCAGCTTCGGGTAGTAGCAAGAATGATAATGCTGATTCAACTCAAACAGATGAGTCGAGTGCGCAAAGTACGCCTAGTGTATCGTCAAAAGTTTTAACGTGTTTAATAGATAAAAGCACAGAAGTAGAATCAGGTCAAAATGCGACGCTTGTTTTTAATGGCAAGCATAAACAATCGGTTCTAACTCTGCCTGTTAGTGCGGTTGCTGGAAGAGTCCAAAAAGGCTTAGTATCATACAAGAAAGGCGATAATTGGGAGCGTAAAGAAGTTGGTCTTGGAATCAGTGACGGCGCTAATATTGAAATTACGTCTGGTTTGCATGAGGGTGATGTTGTAGCAGGTGTTTCTCCTAATCTCATTCCAGGAGTGCAATGATTATGGAGAACAATACTGTTCCGCTGGTTGAACTACAAGACGTGTCAGCGCGTGTAAAACTAGGCAATGGCGAATGGCTTACCACTGTCAACTCTGCTTCTATGTTACTTAATCAAGGTGAAACATACGCGGTAGTTGGCAGGTCTGGCTCCGGCAAAACAAGTCTTATTTCTATTATTGGATTTTTGAATAAAAATTTTACTGGAAAATACTATTATTTTGGCAAATCAATCCAAAAGTGTAGTGATGCTACAGTATCGCATATGCGCGCTCGAAATATTGGTTTTGTTTTTCAAAACTATTCGCTTATTAAGCATTTAAGCATTAGAGAAAATGTTGAGTTGCCGCTTTTATACGCAGGACTACAACAAAGCAAGCAGAAAAGAAGAAAAACTATAGAAGAAGCATTATGTGATGTTGGATTGCAAGATAAACTAAACGAATACCCTGGAAGGCTATCAGGCGGTGAACAGCAGAGAGTCGCGATAGCGCGTGCTCTCGTCACTAATCCCGAATTACTTATTTGCGATGAGCCAACTGGTGCGCTCGATAGTAGTACGGGAGAAAAAGTGCTTCAAGTGTTGCATGATCGTGTTCAAGAATCTGGAACAACATTACTATTAGTCACTCATGATATGAAAGTGGCTCGTTCTTGCTCTCACATTTTTACTATGGAAGGCGGTGTTCTTTATGATCATGCTGCTTAAAGATTTGCGCCTGTCTCCTATGAGATCCTTCCTCACAGGTTTTTCAATGTTTATCGGCATCATTGCCGTTATTGCGTCAGTGCTTATCGGCACGGTTGGTAAGGACTATCTTATTGCAACTAACGAACAGCTAAACGGTCGTAGACCAACATACGAGATTACTTTTTCAGCACAAAATTTTGACGAATATTCAGTATTTAACAAATTCTTAAATCGCATTGAATCCGCAAACCGTAACGCTAACGTTATGCTACAAACAAACACTGGACTACTGTTTAGCGCTTCTATGCCAGCCTCGAAGAGTGTAAAAATAAGCAAAGAATATAAGACTGGCAATCTTCAATATGCTGACGCTGTTTACACTACGGCAGGATACAACAAAGTTTATAACTTACCTATTGTAAGTGGAAGATGGTTTAGTAATAGCGCTAAAAGCAACGCATTAGAAATGGTAGTAAACCAATCTGCTAGCAAAAGATACAAGATTGGTGAAGTAGCATTTATTACTTCTCGCAAAACAACACAAATGAGTCCTATAAGGATTGTTGGAGTTGTGAACGATGGCGTAGACTCAGCAAAAGTATACGTGAATATTCTAGGATTATTACGTTATGCTCCAACTCTTTGGGAATATTCTGGAAAAGAAGCTCAAGGCTCAATCTACTGGTTGAATAAAGAAAATCGTTCTCAAAAATCAATTAAATCTTATGTTTCAGATGCTCTTTACGACTGTTGTGGTGGACAAGTAAACGAAATTAGAAGACATGATAATAGTGATGATTACGAGAATGTTATAACAGTATTGCAATTAAGTTTTGCTATCGTAGCAGCATTATTGCTTTTTGTTTCCGCGCTAGGTTTAATCAATATTGGTTTAGCATCGTTGGAGCAGCGCACACATGAACTGCTTATACGCAGAGCCTTGGGTGCTACTAGATGGTCTATTGCTTCACTCGTGTTAGGAAGTGCGATTATTTTAGCGCTGATAGTTTCGATTGCTGCTGTCGCTGTTTCTTTTGGACTTGTGTCTATAGCATCAAGTTTTTGGGATGCAGCAAGCCCAGTTAGTCCGCCAGTTTACCCATATGAAGCCGCTATTGGAGCTGTTATTGCGGCTTTTATTACAGCGCTTGCTGGAAGTGTGGTGCCGGCAATAAAAGCATCACGTTTACAACCAGCATTAGCATTGCGTTAATTTTCAAAAAATAAGAAAGAAGGAATAATGAATAATCATACTATTGGTAAAGCAACTCTTATTGTTGGTGTGCTTAGTGCGCTTCTTATGTTTAATGCGTGTGGAGGAATAGGCAACAATAATGCGAGTGGTATGGGTGGCGCGCGCTCGCAAAATAGTTCGCCGAGAGAGATTGTTGATTTTGCTCATATAGAGAAGGAATATCAGGAATCTGTGGCAAAGCTTAGTTGGCCTGAAAAATATAAAGCTCCTGCAAACTTGGTTGGAGAAGAAAAAGACGCTCAGTTCCAGAGTGGATATGGTGATACGCAAGCATCTAATTATTATCAGTGTGCTTGGGAACGGCAATGGTTAGACACGTATGCTAGTGATGAACAAGCGGCAAGTAAAGCTTTGCATGAGCTTGAAAAAGTGCCTAGCATGCCGTTTATGGGTCCAGATCGTTGTGATGATGCAACGCGAAACTTTTTCAAAGAGCACATGCGTAAAGCAAAACTAGGAGATCCGTCAGGATTCCAACAGGATGTGCAAACTAATTGTCCTGTGATGTAATTGCATTTGTATAGCTTTATTGTGCTTACGCGCTAAATAGCTTGTTATATGCTTCTTTTTACCCATGTTGATGGTGTCCAATAATCTTTGGTAAGCATTGATGGGTATGTTTGTTTACGAGCTTGAATAATCCATAAGGCTATACCTGTTGAAACAAGTATTACGCCAGCTGCAATCATTATGAATAATGATGAATTTAGATTTCCCCATGCTAGTACGCTTGCATACCCTACGATAATGCCGCATTGCTCCATAATAGAAGTAAAAGTAGTAGTCGCGCCGAGAATGTGTGTCGGTATGCCATCGAGAAGAGCTGTTTGCCCATAGACAATAGTTGCGTCAAAAATAATACCTGCAATGAAAGCAGAGCAAAGAAAAAGAGCAATCCAATTATTAAGTGCGAAAATAAGTAAAGGAATAGAAAGGAATCCAGGTAATAAAATAGAGTATAAAATCTCATAATGCAGCACAATATATTTGCATAATAGCGAACCTACAATCATGCCAATGTTAAATATGCTGACTATTGATCCCCACGTGGATGCCGAATGAAAAAGCGTGAGACAATGGTGTGCTCCCATTAGTCTGAATGCAGCAAGCCATGAGCCTGATTGTAATGCTGATACTACTCCTAAGACTATTAACCATGGTGTAGATTTCATATAGTGTAAAGAAGCTGCAAAACCAGCAGTTTTATTGCTTCCTGTCTTCGTATTGTTTGAGCTATTTTGTGCTTGCTGGTTTAGATTAACTAACAGTAGAGGTAACGCCGCTAATATCATCACAATAGCAATGCTCGTAAAGAAAATGAGCGGATTACATATATCAACAAATATGCCAGTAATCGCTGGTGCAGCAAGCCTGCTGAGATTAATCCACATACGCATGCTTGCTAAAAATTTGGTTTTTTCGCCAGTTGGCGCGCTATATGCCATTAATACTTTTTGATTAGGCGAAGAAAATGCAGTAAAGAATCCGAATATTATGCCGAGTAGTGTAACCGTAGCTGCAATAAGATTATGCTGTGCTACTAAAGCGAAACCGTATCCAGTACACAACAAGGCAAAACAGACCGTTAGCGCTATAAACAATCTAGTTGGTGGATATTTATCTGCGATAATTCCACCAAGCGGTGCTGCTATGCAGGTCATAAGTGCTACGGACACTGCGTTAAGCGCTGCGTGAGATAAGTCGACATGTATTAAAAGATATAGGCTTACGCCAAATCTACAGCTTGTTATAAGAAAAGCATTAAGCGATAAAACGGCAATAATAAGAGTTGTGCGAATCCGTGCCGCAGCGTTCATTTCCTTCTCTTTTTTCTTTCTTTCATGTTATGAATGTCTTTCATATTCTGAATGATATATGCCTCTTGATATACACCTTTTTCTGGACTGTGAGTGAAATGAGTGTTTTATTGCAGTGTTTTACTCTTAACTACTCTTAACTGTGCTGAGCCCTACTCTCGTATAGCTTTGTTGGGTTTTCTTTGTGTTTATTGTGGTGTTTTACTCCGAAATGCTCCGAAATGTATTTACTTTTGCGCTTTGTTGTTTGTGTCGTGATTCGAATTGCTGCAGTTTGCAAACAAGATATATAACTACTGGCGATGGTAGGAGAGGAAGCTGGAGAGTTTGCTCATTGCATCGCGAAGCGTTTGCAAGCGCGGTAAGTAGATAACGTGTAATTATTTTAAGGGATTGACGTTTGTTTAACAATGTAGTAAATTGATTTACAAGAGTTTAGCATTGCAGTTCAAAGGAGACTGAAATGGAAAGAATACCTAAGGGTAAAAAGTTCCAATTTAAGGCATTGCTTGATGACAAACAGTGGGTATCTAAAGATAATGTCTTCGGAGTTGGAGGGGAGGAGGTAGAAACAAGCGTGCATTTTTGATTTGGTGTCTGTGTGAACATGACATGTAGATTTATATGAGCCAGTGTTTGCGGCAATTAAAAAACTGTTTGCTTGTTATGTAGTCATACAACAAAGAATAAAAAAATTACTAGTTTGTTTTCTGATGCTTTAGAGAATAGTTCGTCACCCATTTTCTAAATGCAAAATGAGTGCAAGTTAACATATGCAGATAAAAAGAAGGTTACAATGAAGAAACTTACAAAAATATGTGCATTAATCGGTGCTGCTGCAATGATTATTAGCGCAGGTGCGTGTGGTAGTGCAAAATCATCCGACGCTAATGGTTCAACACAGCTTACCATTTGGCATTATTGGGATGGCGCTAATGCCGATACCTTTGATGCAATGGTGAAGGATTTTAATGCTTCGCATAAAAATATTAAGATTAAGACTGCGAGCGTCCCGAACTCTGATTTTATGACGAAGCTTCGTGCATCGGCTTCGTCGAAGAGCTTGCCAGATATTTCTATAAGTGATTTGGTATGGGTGCCACAGATTGCAAAAATGGGCAATTTGACTGATCTTTCTAAGGTTATTAGCTCGAAAACGCTCGATGATGTGACTCCTGCATTGATTGACTATGGTCATATTGACGGCAAACAAGTTTCTGTGCCAGTTACTGCCAATAATCTTGCGTACATGTACAACAAGGACGTTTATAAAGCAGCTGGGTTAGATCCTAACAAACCACCACAAACATGGGATGAGTTGAAGAAAGTTGCAAAGACGATCAAGGAAAAGACAGGCAAGCCAGGGTATGATTTGCTTACTCAAGCAGGAGATAACGGCGAAGGTTTAACTTGGAACTTCCAGGTCAACTTGTGGCAAGCTGGCGGCGAATTCTTGACAAAGGATAATTCTAAGGCTGCATTCAATACGCCAGAAGGCAAGAAGGCTATGAACTTCTGGGTGGATCTTATCAAGAGCGGCGTGAGCCCATATGCTAAGTGGGGCGAATTTGAAAAGGGCAAGGGTGGTTCTGCTCAGGAAGGTAGCTGGATGGTTGGCATCTGGGCGCCAGATCCACCATTTGATTTCGGTGTAGCAAAAGCCCCTCATCCAAAGGATGGCAAGGAAGCAACTAATCTCGGTGGTGAACAAGCAATCGTCTTCCATAATTCTGACGCTCGTGCTAAAGCTGCTGGCGAATTCTTGAACTGGTTCTTGCAGCCAGAACAGGTGATCAAGTGGTCGCAAAAGACTGGCATGCTTCCTGTAACGAAGAGTGTTGCAAAGTCTGATAAGTATTTGGATTGGGTTAAGAAGGAACAGCCTCGTTTAATTCCGTTTGTGGAACAAATGGAGATTGCTCATACACGTCCAAATACGCCATTGTATCCAAAGATTTCCTTTGAATTTGCAAAGGCTGTGGAGAAGGCTTTCGCTGGAGAGCAGAGTGTTGACGAAGCGCTTGCGAATGCTGAAAAGGCAGTTAACGACGTGATTGCCAAAGGCTGATTGCATAAATACTGTGCCGATAGCTGGGTCAAAGGAAATGAAGTTGACTCAGCTATCGGGGTTCTTTGCATCAAGGAGTATGTAATGAAAAAACGTCATTTTCTCAAGTCTGCGCACAGGCACTACCAGAAAGATCAAGTAATATGTGCTGCGGTATTCTTGTTGCCAGCAGTGCTTATTATTGGTGGTTTCGTGCTGTACCCTGTGTTGTCTGCTGTATATATTTCACTAACATCGTGGGATGGATTCTCTCCAGAAAAGAAATTTATTGGCTTGGGAAACTATGTTCGTCTTTTCCAAGATCCTGAGTTTTTCAATAGTTTAATGGTAACGGTTATTTATGCTGCTGGTGTATGTGTATTAAGTGTGCTGACTGGATTGTTGCTCGCGCTTTTGCTTGATGCGCCTATACGAGGTAGGAGTATTTATCGTAGTATTTACTTCCTTCCAGTGGTTACATCTTCTGTGGCTGCAGCCATTGTGTGGAAATATATGCTCGATCCTTCTGGATTCGTGAACAGTGTGTTGATGAAATTCAATATACACGGACCAGATTGGTTACAAAATCGTTGGCTTGCGCTTATTGCATTAATTCTTTTGACCGTGTGGAAAAATATTGGTTTTAACGCTATTTTGTATTTAACTGCGTTACAAGCATTGCCAAAAAGCGTGTATGAAGCGGCTGCATTAGATGGAGCTACTGGGTGGCAAAAATTATGGAAGATTACTTTCCCATTGCTATCTCCAATGACGTTTTTTGTAGTAGTTCAGGCATTAGTAACGAGCTTCCAATCCTTCGACCTTGCATACATGCTCACTGGTGGCGGTCCTCGCGGAGGCACGGAAGTGCTTGGCATGATGATGTATCGTGATGCGTTCAAGCTCGGTGATTTTGGCTATGGAACAGCAATAGCGTTCATTACGCTTGCGCTAGTGCTAGGCGTGACGATGATTCAATGGAAAGTTTCTGGAGCACAAGGAGAAGAATAATGAAGTCATCATTATGGTCGCGTTTGGCGCGTCATGCGATTCTGATTTTAGGTTCAGCAACAGTAATCATTCCATTTTTGTGGATGTTCACTACTTCTTTGCAAATGCGTGCTGAAACATACACGAATACTTCAATTTTTCCTACATCATGGCATTGGGAAAACTATATTCACGCTTGGCAAGCGGCGCCGTTTGCGCAATATTATTGGAATACGCTATTGATGACGGTAGGAATTGTTGTAGGACATTTAATATTTGATGCCTTTGCCGCCTACGCTTTTGCGCGATTAGAATTTCCTTTGAAGAAAACAATATTCATTCTGCTGCTTTCTGCATTGATGATTCCTAATTTTGTGATTGTTATTCCGTCTTATGAGATAGTCGCTAATTTGGGATGGGTTGATACGCTGTATGCTTTGATTGTTCCTAGACTTGCAGATGTGTTTGGCATTATTTTACTTCGCCAATATTTTGCAACAATTCCTCGAGAGCTTGATGAGGCAGCGCGCATTGACGGTTGTGGCAGGTTTGGAATATTCTTCAAAGTAATCGTTCCATTGTCGTCCCCAGCGTTTGCGACGCTTGGTATTTTTAGTTTTCTCTTTGCGTGGAATGATTTCCTTTGGCCGTTATTGGTTACGAATACGGATGAAACTCGTACAATTCAGATTGGTTTAGCATCCTTCGTAGGGCGTTACGGAACCTCTTGGAATTATTTGATGGCAGGAACTTTGACTGCAACAATACCAAGTATTATAGTGTTCCTTTTCTTCCAACGTGCGCTTGTTAGAGGAATTGCCAATACTGGTATGAAAGATTAGAAATTGTAGAAAAATTAAGGATAGGGTTTATTATGTCTATACCACAGTGGTTGCCTGATGCAAGATTTTATCAGATTTTTCCTGATCGTTTCTATCGTTGTGAAGGCTACGGTATGCTAACTGAAGGTCATGTGCCGCTTGATCCATGGGATGCTGAGCCTACGCGTGAGAATTTCTTAGGTGGTAATATTGCTGGAATTACAGAAAAACTTGATTATATTCATGATTTAGGTTGCAATGCGCTCTATTTGAATCCAATTTTTTCTGCTGCAACAAATCATCGTTATGACGCAAACGATTATTTTAAAATCGATCCACTTTTAGGAACTCTTGAAGATTTCCATATATTGGTAGATGAAGTGCATAAGCGGAATATACGTATAGTACTAGATGCAGTTTTAAATCATTGTGGTAAAACTCATTGGATGTTTCAAGATGTTGTTAAAAATGAAGAGAATTCAGAATATGTTAATTATTTTTCAGTGAAAAACTTTCCAGTTAAGTCATTGCCTGTGCCTAATTATAAAACCTGTTCTGGTTGTGAATATCTACCGAAGTGGAATGTGTTTAATCCAAAGGTGCGTGAGCATCATTTTAATGTTGCGAGATATTGGATTGATCAAGGTATCGACGGTTATCGTCTTGATGTTCCATATTTTATTTATCCAGAATTTTGGCAGGATTTTAGGCAAGTTGTTAAATCAAAAAATTCAGAATTATGTTTGATAGCTGAAGAATGGAGAGACCCTGCTCAATGGTTGCAAGGAGACACTACCGATAGCACAATGAATTATACTCTGCGTGATTTAGTTTTAGGTTTTACTGCAACAAAGCGATTCAATGCATACGATTTTGTTAACGGTATTAACCGTCTGCAGGAGCGCATACCGTATGGATATCACCATGGGATGATGAATTTGTTGGGTAGTCACGATACTGAGCGTGTTTTAACTGCGCATCAAAATAATACTGAGGATTGCATAACTGCCTACTGTTGCATGTTTGCCTGCGAAGGTGCTCCGATGATTTATTACGGTGATGAACTTGGTATGGTTGGCGATAATGATCCAGGGTGCCGTTCTGGCATGCAGTGGGATAGTCTTGATACAAATGCTGAAATATTCCGTACAATTGTTCAATTAAATGCATTGCGACGTGATCATATTGCGTTGCGAAGGGGTACGCAAAGTTGTTACGCTGTTGATGGAGATACTGTCATTATTTCGCGAGAGCATAAGGAAGAATCTCTTTTGATGATTATTTCACGTAGTAATTTATTAGAGTATAATTCATCGAAGCTACCTCAACAATTGCAAAATCATAATTGGCGAATTATAAATGGTGTAACTGTTGGAGATAGTTGGCGCCCTAATAAAGATAATTCTATGATCGTATTGCAGGCTCAACAGTAAAAATAATGTAGAAGTAAGAAGTGTGAAGCATGGGAAAGAAAATTACAATGCAGGATATTGCTGATGCAGCGCGTGTCTCTAAATCTGCTGTCTCCTTTGCGTATAATACTCCTGATCGCTTATCGTCAGAAACTGTAGAACACATATTTTCAGTTGCAAAGGAACTAGGATATGTGCGTAATCCTGTTGCTTATATGCTGCGAACTCAAAAGACAAATAGTTTGGGATTGTTACTACCACAGCAATTAGGGCGAGTGCTAGAAAACCCATACTATTCGGAATTTATTCAGGGTATTGGGCAAATCTGTGAGCGAGAGGGATTGACGCTTCTTTTAGTGCCTCCACTTCGTAATTCTATGTTAAAAGCAATTCCTTATGCTGCCGTTGACGGTTTTATAGTAACTGGTTTAGAAGAAGATCGTGGTGAAGTTGAAGCGCTTATGCAGCAAGGAAAGCCATTTGTGATTGTTGACAGTGAAGTACATAGCCAGGCTCCGAGTATCAATATTGATGAGACGCGCGCTATGAAAGAATTAACTGAGCATCTTATTTCATTGGGTCATCGCAATTTTGTGGTGATTTCTCCAGAATCAGGTAATGATGATGGGTATCTTTCTTGGCATGGAACAATTCGTCGCCGTATTGATGGTGTGGTTTCTGCTTTAGAAGAGAATGGAATAGCTCCACTGGTCGATAAGAAAAATGTTATTGAAGTGCCATGTACTCGTACTGGAGGAGAAGAAGCTTTTGCACAAATAAAACAAAATAATTCTGTATTACCAACTGCATTCATCTGTTTTAGTGATGTTATTGCGTTTGGAGTAATGGACGCTGCTAGACAGTCTGGTTTGCAAATCCCACGCGATATTTCTGTTACAGGCTTTGATGATATAGATGAGTCTGCATGTAGTAATCCACCGTTGACAACAGTTAAACAACCTGTCACAACTAAAGGACGTTTAGCTGCTGAATATATAGTAGAGACTTTGAATGCTGGGTATGAACGAGCATCATCCCGTCACGTATGCCTACCTATTACTGTGCTGCTGCGTGAGTCAATTGGCCCAGCAGCATCTATAAGAGAATAGGCTGCGTAGTAAATACTTGATTCCTTCCTCCTATGAAAATATAGTGCCACGTTAAGTTTTTTTAGCGTGGCACTATATGCATAATTTCTTGAATAGGGTCAGAATTAATCGTAATTTTTTGTTTATGCAAAAATTATGATTTCTACTGGCGATAGTAGGAGAGGAAGCTGGAGAGTTTGCCCATTGCATCGCGAAGCGTTTGCAAGCGCGGCAAGTAGACTACGCGGAAGTAGCCTGGAGTCTGCCAATTAAAGCCTTTGCCGTGCACAATCAGCAACTTTTGGTCGCGCAGCAAATCAAGCGCAAACTGTTCGTCGTCGTGAATGTTGTAGCGAGCAGAATCGAGTTTTACAAACATGTAGAAAGCAGCATCTGGTCGCTCGACGCTTACGCCATCCATCTCCTGAAGTGCGTTATAGCAATACTCGCGCTGCTCATACACGCGTCCGCCCGGCTCCAAATACTTCTCAACGCTCTGGTATCCGCCCAAAGCAGTCTGAATAATAGATTGCGCAGGAACGTTCGAGCACAAGCGCATATTAGACAGCATGTTAAGCCCCATAATGTAGTCGCGAGCTTTGGATTTATCTCCCGAAAGGCTCATCCAGCCAATGCGGAAGCCAGCAATCATATGCGACTTAGAAAGTCCGCTAAAAGTTACGCAGAACACGTCTGGAGCAAGAGAAGCAATCGAAACATGTTTTTTGCCGTCCATAACAAGACGATCGTAAATCTCGTCCGCAAAAATAATCAGATTAAACTCGCGCGCAATCTTAACAATCTCTTCCAAAACTTCGCGACTATACAGCACGCCCGTAGGATTATTCGGGTTAATAATCACGATTGCTTTAGTGCGAGGCGTGATTTTAGAGCGAATGTCGGCAATATCTGGGTACCAATGCGACTTTTCGTCACACATGTAGTGCACAGGAGTGCCGCCAGCCAAGCTCGCGCACGCAGTCCACAGAGGATAGTCTGGGCTTGGTATAAGAATCTCGTCGCCGCAATCAAGCAGCGCTTGCATAGAAAGATTAATCAGCTCGGAAACGCCGTTTCCAGTGTAAATATCTTCCATTTGCACGCCTGGGATGCCCTTAAGCTGATCGTATTGCATAATCGCTTTGCGTGCGGAGAAAAGTCCGCGGCTATCCGAGTAGCCTTCGCAGTCAATAAGCTGCTGTTGCATGTCGTAAATCACTTCGTCTGGAGCGCGGAAGCCAAAAGGCGCAGGATTTCCGATGTTGAGCTTTAAAATATGCGTTCCATTTGCTTCCATGCGGTTTGCTTCTTCTACAACAGGGCCTCGAACGTCGTAGAGCACGTGCTCAAGTTTGGTGGATTTGTTGAAGTTTCTATGCTTGAGTGTTTCGGAAAGCTCATCTTCTGTTAATTGGCGATTTTCCTCGTGCTGCTCGCTGCAATCTGCTTGCGCCTTTTGCGCGGTTTTTGCGCAAGAATGCCCACCTTTGATTCCGTAGTCGCTAATTTCAAGAATTTGTGCAAGCATATCTCGCACGTCTTTGCGTGGCTCAGTTTTACCGCTTAAATACTGGCTTAACTGGCTTTTGCCAAGCTTATGGCCGCTTTTTGCTGCAAGATCGATTACATCAATCTGCTTATATCCTTTGATTTTCATGGCCTTTTTAAGGTCGTTTGCAAAATTCTGTGCCATAATCCGTCTTTCTTATAGAAGCTTATAAAATCAGCATTCTTAAATTGAACAAACTTACAACAAAGTTCAAAATAGAAGCTATAAATTGAACTTTGAGGCGATTAAAAGACAATTTTACGCATAAAAAAGCATTTTGCAAGTCTAGAATTGAATTTATTTTGAATTTTGACAGAACCGTGCGAACAATTATGAACTTTTTGAATCTATGTTGAACTTTTGAATAAATAGACAATTTTTTAGATTTATTTTAGATTACTTTGAATTACTCAAATTGTTTTACCATTTTCTTATATTTCGCGCGGTTGCCATGTTTCGATAAGCTGGAAAATATGGCAAATAAGCAAGGGGAGTTATAGCAGTATGCCAATTTTTGAGCTAATTCTGTACATAATGGCAGTTGTGGTTCTGTCATCATTCTTGGAGCGTTTTATACCAAGAGTTTCAGTGCCACTTGTGCAGATAGCTATGGGCATTATTGCTGAAGAATTGCCATTTTTTCCAAACGCATCTTTAGATCCAAACATGTTTATGGTCGTTATAGTTGCGCCACTTATATACTTTGAGTCTAGAGAAATCAATAAGCTAGCTCTGCTGTCTTCCTTCAAATATTCAGCCACGCTAGCTATTGGATTAGTTTTAGCCACAATGATTGTTGTTGGCATTCTATTGCCTGCAATATGGCCGTTTGTGCCAATTACGGCAGCTCTTGTGTTGGGTGCTGCATTAGGTCCAACGGATGCCGTGGCAGTAAGCGCTTTAAGTCACGAAGTGTCGCTTACGCGTAAACAATTTAGCGTTCTTCAAGGCGAATCATTATTTAATGACGCATCTGGAATAGTAGGATTCCAATTTGCAGTGTTGGTAGCATCCTCAGGCGTTTTCGACATTGTTCCAGCATTAAGCAGTTTTACAACAAAATTCTTTGGTGGAATAGCAGTAGGCGCGTTAGTAGGTTTTGCTGCAAACTGGCTTTTTGAAAAAATCAGGTCACTAGGTTGGGAAACTACGAAAACTAGAATATTAATGGAATTATTCCTACCATTTTTGTTATATATGGGTGCAGAAAGCCTTGAAACTTCGGGAATGCTTGCGCTAGTTACTGCAGGATTGCTTACAAAATTCGATCGTTCTGGAGTAGGTCCTAATGTTTCGCGAACAAATATAGTGGCAAACAGTGTTTGGAGCGTTCTATCTTTTGGGCTTAATGGTGCTGTTTTTGTGCTTTTGGGAATCGCGCTTCCAAAAGTAGTAAGTTCAAGTTGGAATGATCGTGGAATTAACAATCTTATTCTAGTGGCGATTATTTGCGTAACTTTAGTTGCCATTATAGGCGTTCGATTCTTGTGGATGGTTATTATGATTCGCCTTGCAAGTCGATCTAAAGCAAATAGGCGAGATGTAGATTGGCTAAAATCGTCCGTAATAATGACATTAGGTGGAGCAAAAGGAACTTTAACATTAGCGTTGATGTTTACGCTTCCAATTAGCTTCTCGCTTAGAAATGAATTGATTTTTATTGCTGGAGTGGTGATAGTAGTAACGCTTTTGCTAGCTAACTTTATTCTTCCCCTAATATCTCCTAAAGATAACAATCATGAGCTAGAAGCGGTTACGCCAATAATCATAGAAGTTTTGCGGAGAACCGTTGAAGAGCTTACGCTTAACGTTACGCAGGACAATCTTAAAAGTGATGATTATGAAACTCGAGGTGCCGTTTTATCTGTGATTGATTCCTACACGGAACGAATCAATAGGCTAAAACAAAATGTAAATAAGAGTGATTCAAAAGACTACTTGTTATTACGTGTAGATGCTCTAAATTGGGAAAAGGACTATATAAAACAAAGGCTTAAAGAACTTAAACAAGATAGTATAAATAAATCTCATAATTTAGAGACAGAAGCATGCGAGAGGCTTTTGGATCAGATAATGAATTCTTTAAGACATATTCACACAGGGGAACAATCACAATCTATAATGTGGTATTTGCGTGGACGATTTAGGGCTGCTCAGCGAAGAGTAGTAACAGTTGTAAGACGAACAAGTAATATGATTCGCCGAACGACTCCGCTTCTTAGAGAAGACATGATTTTTGTGCGCGTTCGGCAGATTCATATTGACGTTATACATAGCGTTGTTAAACGCTTGTATCAGGAAATGCATAAGGAAACATATAATACGGAGCATTGTTCAACGCTTTTGCGTGAATATAGGGCTAATGAGGCGCTTCTTAGATCTAGGCCAAATGTTGCTATGAGCGTAAAAATGATTGAGAGAATTGATGATGTTAAGCGTGAAAGCTATGCGATTGAGCTTAGGATTATTCACGAGATGTATGAGGCGGGTTACATTACGCGTGCACAAGAGCGGCAGTTGCGAAACAACGTTTATGTTATGAATGTTGATGCTAATGCAGATGTGTAAGTTTTGTGTTAAATGCAGCTTTGTATTGCGTTTGTATTAACTTTGCGGCGTGCTGTGTCGTTCGCGCGGTCTAAGCGCGCGAACGACTTCGCCGCGCAGAAGCAGTGCTTCTGCTTTGAGCGGCTCAGCGAATCGAGGTGATTTCTCGCGCATTATGCAGCTCGAAATCGTCGATTCGCACGCGGTCTAAGCGCGCGCTATTCCTCGCGGCTATTAGTAGCCGCTCGGCTGATTTGGCACATAAAGTTGCGAATCAACGCAGTTTGTTGCGGTGATACTATGGGTTACATGTATTTCTTTACTCCGCGCAGATGTGAATCTACTCAAAAAATAATGTATGCCAATAAAGGGCAGGCTCTTATGGCAGCGGATAAAAGCCTTAGAGAGCGCGGAGCAAGATTATGGGTTTATAAATGCGATTATTGCGGAAGTTGGCATTTAACGCATTCAAATCCTGCAATTCGTAAGTATTGCGATATGCGCTCGCGATTTGAAACAACCAAACCTAAGTCTAGAAAACGCGGATATAAGCCGCGTCTTCGTTAAATAATTAATGCTAAATAATTAACACTAAAAATCAGCAAATCAATAAATCAATACTTAAAAGTAAATCCTTGCGCATTAAGCTGCGATTCGCAACTATGGTTTTTGGCGCCAGAATCTACAGCAAGCTTTGCGATTTGTGCGCTGAACGCGTCTACTGGTTTGCTAGCATTTCGCAAATCGTAGTATTTATGCACTCTTTCATCGAATTCTGCAAGTTTTTCAAGCAAAACATCATCGCTGATAGGGTATTCATTTTCAAAGAATTGCATGCTCGAGTCCATGCGCGGCTTTAGCTCTGGGCTTTGGTCTGGCTCGCCAATCGCAAGCCCAAGTACTGGATACGTGTATTTTGGCAACTTCAAAAGTTCAATTAAATCGGGTATATTGTTCAAAATTGAACCAAGAATTACGCATCCAAGTCCAAGCGATTCTGCGGCTGTTTCCATAGCGTGTAGTGCAAGAATTGCGTCATTTTGTGATTGTGAGAACCTGTATCCTGTTTTAAGCGTAAAGTCGTTCCCGTCTGCATCAATGCCATTTTTGCGCGCTATAGCAGCATTTCTGTGCTGGTCAATAATAAAAACATACAAAAGTGGTGCTGTGGCTATATAAGTTTGATTTCCAAGCTGGGAAAGCTTTTGTTTAAGATTTTTGCTAGTGATTTTAATTGCGGACCAGTCGTTTAAAAACTGACTACAAGCTGCGCGCTGTGCTGCTGCTTCCAACGTTTTTACAATATTTTCGCTAATCGGCTCGTTTTTAAAAGCGCGTATAGATCTACGATTTAGAAGTGTCTGAATTGTTTTATTTTCTTCAATCTGTTTATTGTTGTTTTGATCGTTATTTTGTTGCAACTCTGTCATTTTATTTCCTTAAAATTATGCTATTTAAAAATATTTATGCTATTTGGGCTACTTAAAATACTTGTTTTTCTTGTTATTTTCTGCGACTTTGCCTTTTCTTAATTGCAGATAGTACCGCGCGATTTGTGTATCTACCTGCAACTGTTGTTAAGATTGCGCTAAAAATCGCAAGCCCGATGTTCATGAGCAAAGAATCTTCTTGTTTATTGTCTTTACTGATTTTTTTATAGTCTTCTCTATTTACGTCTTTATTTTTGCTACTTTTATTTTTTCTGTATTTCTCAAATTGTTTATTTTGCGCGATTTTGTGCATTTTATTGTTTTTTACGTAATGCTTCCATACGATTTCTGCGACTTTACCTACGACCATTGTAACAATTGCAGGAATTGCAGATTTTGCAATCATATCTAACAAAGTGTCAGGATTTTTAAGTCTTTTTTGTCTTAATGCAATAGCTTTATCGTTAACCTTGTTTAAACGCTTAATTGTAAGATTTGAAGCGCTGCGGGTTGCGCTGCGAGACGCATTATGAGTCGCACAATAATCTGCATGTGCGTTGGAAGATTCGGTATAAAATTGACCAGAAAAGTCTTGTCGTGAATTGTGCTGCGAATCATTCCGTGAATCATATCGTGAATCATTTTGGGTTAACGTCATATTTTTATGGTAATGGTAGCGAAATACCAATTAGTAATTGACATGTAAAAGTGTTATAAAAGTGTTATAAAAGCGAGCGAACATGGCAGTGGAGCCAGTTTGTATGTAATGGGTTTAGATTTGCGCTAAGGCACCAAGCGCAGATTTTCGACTTGTTGGCGGTGCTTAAGGCGGAGTGGATTTATGCTGAACAGTATTGACGTTGACGTTAATGGTGGTTCATTTAGCGGAGATTCGTATGAGATTCAAGATGTTCCAGCAACTTGTGGCGGAGCTCCAGAGGGAAGACTTGTTCTTTTGCGTCACGGACAAACTGTTTGGAGCGAATCAGGTCAGCATACAGGTAGAACGGATATACCGCTTACTCAAATTGGTTGTTCGCAAGCAGTTTATGCTGGTGAGCGCATTCGACAAGCATTTCCTAAGGGTTTTGATGCAGACTGCCAGTTTGTAAGCCCTCTTGTTCGCGCTCGGCAAACAGCTCAACTAGCAGGTTTTACGCATTGCACGCCGCTAGAATACGCAGCTGAATGGGATTATGGGTGTGCAGAAGGGCGAACTAGAAAAGATGTCTCCGCGTTAAGCGGAGTAGAATCGTGGGATGTTTGGCGAGATGGCCCTAAGGCTCTTCCAGAGTTTATGTCGGATTCTTGTGAAGAGTCTCTTCCTAGTGGTGAAACGGTGAAAGTCGTACGCTGCAATGGGGAAAGTCTGCAGGATGTTTCTGATCGAACGCAAAAAATAATCGACTCTGTTTTGCCAAAACTTAAAAGCGGCAAGGATGTGATTATTGTTGCACACGCGCATGTTCTTAGAATTTTAGCTATGAGATGGTTAGGTGTTGATGCGTCTCAAGCGCGGTTGCTGCGACTAGACACTGCTCATTACAGCGCTCTTGGAACTTATAAGGGAGATCGTGTAATCGTTCGCTGGAATTGTTGATTTGTGATTGTTGCAGATTATTCGACACGCCATCATATCAACACTGCTATCGTTTGCAATATCTTTGCATTTGAGGCATAATAAAAATTGTCGAAAAGGGCACCTAGGGGTGCGGCGGCTCATAGTAGGGTCGACGGCATAGGAGAAAGGTTCGATGATGAATCGTACAATTAAGTCAACAATTGCGCTTGTAGCTTGCTCCGCGATGGCATTTGGTGCGCTCGCTGCATGTGGTTCCAGCTCTTCGGATTCTTCCGACAAGGGTAAGGTTTACTTCCTTAACTTCAAGCCAGAATCTGCTGATCAGTGGAAGGAAGTTGCTAAGGAATATACCAAGAAGACTGGTATTCCTGTAAAGGTCCAGAACGCTGCTTCTGGTACATATGAGCAGTCTCTTAAGAGTGAAATCAGCAAGGGTGATGAAGCCCCTACACTCTTCCAGGTGAATGGTCCTGTTGGATATGCGTCTTGGAAGGATTACACTGCAGATCTTAAGGATACGGAGCTTTACAAGCAGCTTCAGAACAAGGATCTTGCTCTTAAGGATGGAGATAAGGTTGTTGGTGTTCCATACGCAATGGAAACTTACGGCTTGATTTACAACAAGTCTTTGTTAAAGAAGTACACTGAGCTTAAGGATGCAAAGGTAAAGTCTGCTGAAGAGATTAATTCCTTCGATAAGCTTAAGGCTGTTGCTGACGACATTCAGGCTCGTAAGGGTGAACTTGGTGTTGATGGTGCTTTCACTTCTGCTGGCTTCGATTCCAGCTCTGATTGGCGCTTTAAGACTCACCTTGCAAACATTCCTCTGTACTATGAGTTCAAGGCAGACAAGGTAACTAAGCAGCCAGCAAAGATCAAGGGCACGTTCCTTGACGGATACAAGAAGATCTTTGATCTTTACATTACTGATTCCACCACTCCTGCAACTCAGCTCAGCTCTAAGACTGGTGAGGATGCAAACTCTGAGTTCTCGCTTGGCAAGGCTGTGTTCTATCAGAATGGTACTTGGGCTTGGACCGACTTGCAGAAGGCTGGTATGAAGGCTGAAGACCTTGGCATGCTCCCAATCTACATTGGTGCTAAGGGCGAAGAAAAGCAGGGCTTGGCTACTGGCTCCGAGAACTACTGGTGCATTAACGATAAGACTTCGGATGCAAACAAGAAGGCAACTAAGGACTTCTTGAAGTGGGTTCTTACCTCTGATTATGGCAAGGAAGCTATGTCTAAGAAGATGGGCTTCACCACTCCATTCAAGAGCTTTGCTGATATGAAGTCTGAGAATCCTTTGACTGCTGCTGCTGTTGAAGATGCTCAGTCTGGTAAGACTCCTGTAAGCTGGAACTTCACTATGATGCCATCTGACAACTGGAAGAACGATCTTGGCTCCGCTTTGCTTGAGTATGCTCAGGGCACTGGCAAGTGGGATAAGGTTAAGAGCGCCTTCGTTGACAATTGGGCTAAGGAAGTTGCTCAGACTCACGAAGATCAGGATTAATCTGAATATTGATTATTCGGCTTAAACTTGATTACAAATTAAAGTCATAATTTAAGAACATAATTTAAAACGATAATTTAAGATTGGGCTGTTGATGTAATTGCATTAGCACAGTGCATTAATAGCCTACCAAAAGAGCTTCAAGCCTTAGGGGTTTGAAGCTCTTTTGTTTGAATTTAGGCTGAATTTTGTTTGAATCTATTCTGATATTTAAATAGTATTTTAAGATTGTATTTAAGATGGTACTTGAACTAAGCTACGTCAAGTTGAGATGTACTCGAGCGCACAATTAACTGTGCTGGAATCGTAATGTATCTGCGACTTTCATCTAAATAATCTCCATTAATTAAAGATAAAGTCATTTTTGCAGCATCCACTGCCATGCTTACAGGGTCTTGTCTGATAGTTGTAAGTCCTGTTTCTCTAGCGTAGAAGCTGTCGTCAAAACCGATAATTGAAAGATCACCTGGTGTGCTGTATCCGCTTCTAGAAAGCTGGAACATTAAAGGTATTGCTATCCCGTCTTCTTGGCATGCGATTGCGGTAGGCATACTACTGTTGCTTAAAAGCGATGAAACTATTGAACTTATGCGGTCTAAACCTTCTGGAGCTACGATTTCGGTAGGCGTAATATTGTTAATCTTGCATTCGTCAATAAACGAATGATAACGTTGTAAAACGCTGAAATGAAGGGAAACATCGCGATTTGTGCGAATATAAGCTATGTTTTTATGACCTAATCCAATAAGGTGACGAGCCATAAGCCTCGCGCCCTGATTGTCGTCAATATTAATTGTTGCGTCAAAATCGCAGTCCATAGGATATAAGCAATTTATGCCTAAAACCGGTACGCCAGTTGCCTTTAATGAAGCAACTTCCGACTTATTTACGTCAAATGAGCAAACTATTACAGCATCCGCATTTCTTCGAGTTGGTAGCATATCAAAGAATTCTGCGCGCTCTTGGCTGCTGGATATTTGGAAAATTGATAGATCGTATCCTGCTGGGTGAAGAACCTGATTCAATCCTTGCATTATGGATGCGCTAAACCACAGTCGAATGCTGTCGCTCATTAGTAGTGCGACTCTTAGAGTTTTGCCAGATTTTAAAGCGGCTGCAGAACGAGATATTGAGAAGTTTAGTTTTTCTGCAATAGCCAACACTTTGTCGCGAGTTATTGCGGAAACTAAGTCTGGTCGTGTAAATGAGCGTGAAACAGTAGATACTGATACGTGAGCTTCGTTGGCAACATCTTGAATATTAGCCGGCATGTGAACTCCTTTATTCGCACAACATCAATATCTTCATCAATATTTTTATTAATGTCTTCATTAATATCATTCAAACATCTTCAACGATAGTATATGAGCAGCGCATACATCAATGTTCATTGCGCCTCTTATACACAAACGTTTGCAATAAAAATAATAATAGCAGATTTTGCTGCAAAATCGCCAAAAATAGGGATTTTCTTCACATTTGATTTTGATTTCATCGCGTAACGACATGCAAAAAATGACAACGTTTGACATTGCTGTTGCATGTAGTAATATAAAAGTGTTGGTTCGGGCGTCGACGCTCGTACAGGCGTTGTACTCAAGGAGGAGAAAGTGACGAGTCATGATTAATATGAGTGGAAAAGCAATACGCAAATGGTGGGCGTTATTCGCTTTGCCAACGTTTGCTGCTTTTGTAATCGGCTTTTTAGTGCCATTCGTAATGGGTGTGTATCTTAGCTTTACTAAGTTCCATACTGTTACGGATGGAAAGTTTGTGGGTATTCGCAATTATCGCAAGGCTTTGCGCGATCCTCATTTTATTCATTCGTTGATTTTCACAACTGCTTTTACTGTTGTAACAACAGTTGTTATTAACGTTATTGCTTTTGCAATTGCGTATATGCTTACAAAGAAGTTCAAAGGTTCAAACTTATTCCGTACAGTGTTCTTTATGCCAAATCTTATTGGTGGCATTGTTTTGGGCTATGTTTGGCAAGTAGTGCTTAATGGTATTTTAGGCTATTTTGGTCGTGCTATTACGTATTCTGCAACGTACGGATTCTGGGGCATGGTTCTTTTGATATGCTGGCAGCAAATCGGATATATGATGATTATTTACATTGCTGGTTTGCAGGCGCTTCCAGGAGACGTTATTGAGGCGGCAGCTGTTGATGGCGCAACCCCAATGCAAACGTTGTTTAAGATTACGATTCCTCTTATGATGCCGTCCATTACAGTGTGCACATTCTTGACTGTTACAAACGGATTCAAGCTGTTCGATCAGAACTTGGCGTTGACTAATGGTGCTCCTTCCAGAAAGTCGGAGATGTTGGCGTTGAACATTTTCAACACATTCTATGGAAGAATCAATGGTGAAGGCGTCGGTCAGGCAAAGGCAGTCATATTCTTCATCATTGTGGCTGTAATTGCTTTGATTCAGAACAGGTTGACAACGTCTAAGGAGGTGGCAGCATGAACGAGAAGACTAAGCATCCTGTGCTTTGGACCACGCTTTTTGCTGTAGTGAGTTTGCTGTGGATTTTCCCAATCGCGTTAGTGTTTATGAATTCCTTTAAGTCAAAGGTGTATATTGCTAGCGAGCCATTCTCACTTACTCCAAAGTCGTTTATTGGTTTTGATAATTACGTTCTTGGCATTAACCGCACGAATTTGTTGATGAGCTTCTGGTGGACAATTGTTGTAACGATTGGCGCTGTGGTTCTGATTCTTTTGTGCACTTCGATGTGCGCATGGTGGATTGTGCGAGTAAACAATTGGGCTGCAAAGCTGCTTTATGTATTGTTCTTGTTCAATATGATTGTGCCATTCCAGATGGTTATGTTCACTCTTTCCAACATCACTACAAAGCTTGGATTGAACACCCCTTGGGGATTGTGGATTATCTACCTTGGCTTTGGCGCAGGTTTGGCTGTGTTTATTTTCACGGGCGTTGTGAAGGGTATTCCTCAGGAGTTGGAAGAGTCCGCAATGATTGATGGCGCTTCCGTACCGCGCATATTCTTCCAGATTATTGTTCCGATTATGAGACCTGCTATTATATCTGTGTCGATTTTGCAAACAATGTGGATTTGGAATGACTTCCTTCTTCCTTACCTCACTTTGGATTTGAACAAGTATAAGACTGTTTCGATTGCAGTTCAATATTTGAAGGGTGGTTATGGCTCCGTTGAAATGGGTGCCATGATGGGCTGCTTGGTTCTTGCCATTCTTCCAATTATTATCTTCTACCTCATCTGCCAGAAGTATATTATCAAAGGCGTTATGGCTGGTGCGGTAAAAGGCTGAGGTCTTTTCTCCTTCGGACCTCGGTTGCATGATGATGGTGGTTGCAAAACTTTGCTTCCACCATCATTTGTGTTTAGGAGTATTTTTTAGTGTATTGTTGTTTTAGATTTGTTTTAGATTAGTTTTAGATTGCGTTTAACTATGCAGGAGTGGTTGTAATGATTTCTTTTGGAAGCCCCGATTCAAAGTTTGCTCAAGGAATGGAATCGTTTGCAGACGCAGTATGGCTTACCATTTTAATGATTATTACGAGTGTTCCGATTATAACGATTGGCGCATCAATTACAGCTGCTCATGAAACTGCTAGAAGAATTGAGCGCGGCGAAGCACACACAACTTCAATCTATTTTAAATCTTTTAAAAATAATTTTGTTAAATCTACTATTATTTGGATAATTTTGCTTCCGATTCTTGTGGCAATTGTAGGGTCTTGGATTTTTCTGCAGCTTACGCCACTTTTAATAATAAAGTTTGCGATTAGTATTTTATGGGTTTTGGTTGCTCAATGGGTGTTTGCTCTTCAAGCAAGATTTGAAAATTCTGTTGGTAGAACTTTGATTAATTCGTTGATTTTTAGCGTATCTTACATTGCAACCACTTTTATGATGGTTTTGCTTGACTCTGTATTTTTTGCGCTTGTCTATTTATCTTTAAAGTATTTTTTGCAGGGATTGCCATTGTTGATTTTGCTTGGATGGGGGTCTTTGATTATGCTTCACACTCCGCTGCTTGAGCGCGTGTTTGCAAAATACGTTAAAACAAGCGGTAAGTGATCTGTGAATTGACATTAGTAACCCGAGAATTATATTTAATTGGGTATTTGAGTAACCCAATAACCGTGGTAACCGAATAAGGGCAATCGGCAAAATAATTAATGAGGCGAACACCATTACGGATGTTCGCCTCATTTGGGACATCATTACAAGGTGCTTTAAATGTGCAACTATGCACAAATCCTAACACCATGTCGGGGGAGGAAATAAAGTTACTCTTAACAGGTAACCATACCCTTCTATTATACTCTAAATGGCTTTATTTATAAAGGTTTTTAGCCCTTTCTTTTTGTTGTTTTATTGTTGTTTTGACTGTTATTTTGGCTTAAATTCTAACTATTGTTTGCCGTTCATAACAGCTGCCATAGAAAGCACTCTAGGCGACTTGAACACTTCGTCAGTGTGAACAACATTGCCATCTTTGTCAGCCAAAGGAATACGCCAATTTGGATATTCTGTACTTGTTCCAGGCTGATTCTGCGAACGCTTTTCTCCAACTGCGTCAACAAGCGCCACTTGCAAAAGCAAAGATGGGGAAGTGCGCATAATCGCATGCATGGCCTCTACAATCTCTTGCACATGGTCTTCTACATGTTCGGCAGCATCCTTGCTAATCCATCCGCCTTCCAAAAGCATTTTCATCATGGCGTCTCGTTCTGCGCTCGCAGCCTTCTGGAAGCTTTCTACAGAATCGGTAAGCAAATGAAGCTCCTCGCGAAGCTTAACATGCTCGAAAGCAAGGTATCCAGCTGTAGGTGGCATGTCGTGAGTTGTAACAGATGCCAAAGCGTATTCGCGGTATGTAGAAGGGTTTGCAAATATAATCTGCTTTTTACCAGCCTTCTTAGCGGCTTTTTCTGCATCGTCGTTGTGAGTGAACCATTCAACAACAGTTCCAAGAATTCCATGCGAGGCAAGAACCTTAGAAACATATGCTGGAACAGTGCCCAAATCTTCGCCAATCACCAATCCGCCTGCGCGAGTTGCCTCAATGCTAAGAACAGCAAGCATAGCGTCCACGTTGTAGTACACGTAAGCACCGTTTTTAGCTCCTTGACCTTGCGGAATCCACCATAAGCGGAAAAGCCCGAGCACGTGGTCAATTCGAACCGCGCCAGCATGCAAGAACACGTTGTGAACCATGTCTCGGTATGCAATGTAACCAGTTTCGTCTAGATAATTAGGGTCAAATGGAGGCTGACCCCAATCCTGACCTTGCTGGTTGTAGAAGTCTGGAGGTGCACCAACGCTAACGCCGTTAGCAAATCGCTCTGGGCTCCACCACACATCTGCGCCATAACCGTGAACACCAACAGCCATGTCTTGCATAAGACCAATCGCCATTCCAGCGGCTTTAGCTTCGGCATGGGCAGCTGCAACCTGCTCGTCTGCAATCCACTGCAGCCAGCGGTGGAACTCCAACAAATCAGCGTGCTCGCGCTTAAGCGCGTCAATCTGAGGAGTGCCCTTGCCAGTGGTATCAAACCAAAGGTTATCTCCCCAAGGAGCGCCCCAAACCTCGAAGGCTACGCACCAAGTCGCAAAAGCGTCTAAGTCTTCTCCAGAACGCGCCTTAAAGTCTGCGAAATCCTGCTCGCGCTCTGCGCTTCTAGGCTGCTCAAAAATCATCTTTAGTGCTGGTAGCTTTGCGCTCCAAGCAGCGTTAATATCCATAGGATTTGGATCGTTGTTTTGCGCTTCAACCGACTCGTGCAGAGCTTCCACTTGTTCTCTCTGGCTATCGCTTAATTGCGTGTATTCTGGAATATCCTGTGGGCGAATATAAGTTACGTTTAAGAATCTGCGCGACTCAGGCAAATAAGGCGAAGGCTCTAAAGGCGCCACTGGTGCGCAGGCGTGAATTGGGTTTATAAGCATGAAGTCGGCTTTGCCAATGCTACCCGCGTCTTTAAGCAGCCTACGCAAGTCTCCATAATCGCCAACTCCCCAAGATTCCTTTGATCGCACGGAGTAGAGCTGAGTCATGTAACCCCAGCGATGGCGTTCCTGAACGCTTTGCGGAAGAGGGATTCTTGCTGGAGCAGAAATCAGTGTAACCTGAGCATGCAAGGCGCATTCGTCATCTACAGTTGCTTTCAGAGTGTGGTAACCCATTGGCAAATCTTCTGGAAGTTCCAGCAATAAGTCGCCCTCTTTGCTTGTCTTAAAGTTATTAAGCGGCTTATCAGGCGTATCCTCGTATTCTGTTCCGTCTTCTAAAGTCAGTGTTACGTGGATTTTGCTTGGGTCGATTGCACTACCGCCAGTGTGCACAGGCACTATTGTTTTTGTGCCATTAAAGCATACAACTGTTGGTGGCAGAAGTTCGCTATCTCGCTTTTCTTGCACTCGTTTTAGTGAGTTTGCAATATTTTCCTCTGTATTTGCTTGCCAACCTAGTGCATCTAGCACGCCAACAAGAGCTTCATCGGTAATTTCCGTATAGTCGCCTAGTTGGTCGATGTAGAAAGTTGCAACTCCGCAGGCTTTTGCTAACTGAATTAGTGGACGATTGAGTCGTTCTGTGCTTTCTTCTACGGGCACAGGCGTGGCAGCCTTTGTTTTGGCGTTGTCTGTTGTGCTCATGATGCTCCTTTGTTAATCAGTGGCACATGTAATCTCGTCGCATCGATGTTGGTTTGCAAACGATGTTGAAGAGTGCGATTTCTCAACACCTCACTGGATTGAGGCACGCTCTAGCTAACCATTATATTAAGTATTGATATCGTTTGCAATATTGGCGATTTTCGTGGCACTTAACAAAAAACCGCAGAAGGTTAAATACCAACTGCGGTTTTTTGTTAAGTGTTATTTGTTATTTGCGCATAGTTGCTGCTACTTACTTGCGACGGATTCGCATAAAGTGCCATCCTGCGCCGATTGCTGCGATTCCAGCAGTTATGCTGCCAGCAACAGCTGCGATTAACGTTGTGCTGTTGCCAGCGGCGTGCTCACCGTTGTTTGCGCCAGATGCCTGAGCGCTCTTATCGCTGCTATTGTCTTTGCTCTTTGAGTCTTCGTTCTTGGACTCTTCGGATTCCTTCTGATTTTCATCTTTTGCGGAATCGTTAGATGTGTTCTTGGACTCTTCGCTCTTTGTTGTGTTTGCGGAGCTTGCTGTAGGAGCAGCAGGAGCAGCAGATGCTGCAGCACGAGGCGTGCGTGCAGGAGTCTCTGCGGTTGCTGGCGACTTAGCAGTAGCATTTTCTACGAGTTCTTCTGCAGCTTTTGCGGTATGCGTGGACTCCGTTTGGTTCGCTGGAACAGCACTGTGCTTAGGTGCAGACTGTGGTGCAGACTGTGATACAGACTGTGATACAGACTGTGATACAGAAGGAGCCGAAGCCTGTGGCGCACTTGGTGCAGCATTGTTCTGTGGCGCATTCTGTGGAGTGCTTGGAGCTGGAGCTGGCTGTTTTGCGCTTGGTGGCGCAGAAGGAGCCGGTTCCAGCACCTGTGGGTTTGAAGCCGCTGGAGGTGCTGGTGGATTAAGCGGAGCTTGTGGCTGCACCTGTGGAGCCTCTTGTGGAGTCTCTTGCGGAGTGCTTGGAGCTGGAGCAGGAGCTGGCTTTTGCGCCTGTGGCTTCAAAGCTTTCTCAGCACCAGATAGCATCTGATTAGATGAGTCAATCTTTAATATGCTAGAGTTCATTCTTTGAATTCGACTGCTTAAGCTTTTCTCAACTAGATCAAACGTAGAATTTGATGCGGCAAATTTTGCAGTGTAGCTGTTTTTTACACTAGGTGGAAGATCTTTGATTGTCTCGTTAATCTTTTCCTTAATTTCTTCAGCTTGTTTCTTTATATTAGCTATTTTTTCGTTTGTTTTATTTACTTTAGATATAACTTCTTGCGCTTGTGCTTTAGCTTTATTTAGCCTGTCTTTAGCTTCTGCAACAGCCTTCTTTGCTTCTTCAAACTTAGTTTCAAATTCTTTTAGCTGATTTGATAGTCGTTCAGAATCTGCTTTTGCTGTTTTAATATTTTCTTCAGCATTATCTTTGTTTATTCTAGCGTTTTCAAGATTAGCAGTTTCGTCTAGAACTCTTTTCTCTGCTTCTTGTGCTTTGCCTATTTCTTCCTGCAACTTACTAGCAGATTTTTGAGCAGCATCAGTAAGCTCTTCTAGCTTAGACTTAGCAGTGTTTAATGATTCTTCTGCTTCTTGCTTAGAACCTTCTAACTCTTCTATAGTATTCTTATACTCAGCTATTTCGGATTCTTTATCTGAAACTTCTTTAGCTAATTTTTCAGCCTCAGCATTCTTTTCGTTAGCAGCTTTTCGAGCATCTTTTGCGTCATCAGAAACTTTTGTCAAAGAATTTTTCTCTGAGGTTAATTCTTTAATTGCAGAAGATAATTCGCTAATTTTTGCAGACTTGTCAGCTTCAGCAAGTTCTTTCTGAATCTTTTTGGCTTCTTCTGTAAGTTGTTCTGCGCGTTGCTGTTCTTGTTCTGCAGTCTTCTTTAGAGTATCTGCTTCATCTTGTGCTTGATTTTTCTTTTCGGATAAATTATTTATTTTTTCTGCATTGTCAGTACTGCCGAGTTTTCCATTAGATTCGAGTTTGCGAATCTCTGCCTCATAATTATTTATTTCTGATTGCTTGCTTTCATATTCTTTTTGTTTTTGGGCAGCAGTCTTCTTTGCTTCCTCAGCATTACGATTTTTCTCTTCAAAATTCTTCTTTAGAGTATTAATTTTTTCAGAATTGTTTTTGTTTTCTTCTTCTGCTGTATTTAAATCTTTTTGTAATTGTTCAAGTTGTGGATTGAGCTTGTTAATTTTAGAGTCAGCTTCATTCCCAGCTGCTTCCTTTTGCTGTGCTTCTTTTTCAAGCTTGTCAGCTTCTGCCTTAGCGGATTCAGAGTTTTGTTTTGCTTCCTTTAAGGCAGATTCAAGTTCAGACTTTTTAGACTGCTCTTGTTCTAGAGCCTTTGAAGTCTCATCGAAATCTTCTTTCTCGTCTTTAACGACTTCATCTTGTTTGTCTTTTTTCTCTGAATTTATTTTGTTTACTTGTTCAGCATTTTGCTTAGCAGCATCAGCCTCTGCCTTAATTCTTTTGGCGTCTTCTACAGCTTTAGCCTTAGATTCAATCTCTTTTTCGGCAATAGACTTCTTCTGTTTCGCTTCTTCTATATCTTTTTCAGCTTTTTTAATGCCTTCTTCAGCATTTTTCTTATTTTCTATAGTTTCAGTAACTTTTTTATTTGCAGCTTCTGCCTGAGTTTTAGCGTTTTCTATTTCTTGCTCTACTGCGTTAGCATCATTATTTGTTTCACCAGAAGCTGTGTTTGCTTCAGATGTTTTATTGGCAAGTTTTTTAATTTGTTCATCTGCTTGTGCCTTAGCTTTCTGCTGACCCTCATTTAGTGAGTCGTCGCCAGATTTTTGTTCGGATTCAGGCTTTCCAGCGTCGCCAGTAACAGGCGAGTTAACGGTTTGCGGTGTAGAGTTTTGCGGATCTATAGTTACAACATTGCTAACAGCATTAAAACCAGTGTCGGATATTGTCTTAACCTGTGCTGCTGGATGATTGGACGTATCTGTTGTAGTCGCGTCGGCTGCGTTGGCAGCGTTTGCAATGCTTATGCTTCCAATAAGAGCCAAAGAGCTTGCTCCCAAAGAGATAGCGGCTGCAATCTTAGCGTTCATATTTACCTCATTCTTCAAATCATTTAGGTTTGGGTGTGGGGGTATTTGTTTAATTATCAAGTTGTAAGATCAAAGCGCTGGCATACAATCCGTGTCTGTATTGCGTCTCTGTCTTGTTTCTAGACTTTCTACTCTTCTCTACTCTGCATATTTCTCCACTTTGCATATACACAATAGGGGTATAAAGTATAAAAGTTATTCTAACAGAATCACAGGAATAATTCGCTCACTTTGGCAAGTTATAAGGAACAATTAAGGAAATTACAAGGATTCGCCTTGAAATATTAGTATCCGACTCAGTATTCGAAAATATTGGGTTATTCCCCAAAATATTAATATTCAATCATAAGCCAAAAAATAATCCCGACTTTGTTCCCAAATCACAGGAATAAGAGAACAAAATCGGGATAAATTGCGAGCCGAGCGCGCTCAAGAACTCAAGCAATCAAGCGCGCTTGCGACTCAACACAACGAATGTACGCGGCGGCACATGAACCGCACGCTGAGAGCCATTATCATCGCACAGCATAGAAACGCAGCTGCCAGAGTCGTGCCCCGTCCACTTAGCAAAATACTCAGTGGAATCCAACACGCAGCGCCACGGGCTTGGAGATTTAGCAGGCAAATCAATCGTTGCAGACGCATCATTCATAGGGTTCACACACACAATCAAGTCTCTTCCAATCTGCTCCGCAAGAACAGTATTATCAGACGCAGTAAGGTGAGTGCGCTGAGCATCATAAAACTCAGCATTCTTAGCGCGAAGTTTTATAAGCGCACTATACCATTCTACAAGCGGTTGGAATCGCTCAGCTCTAGACCAATCAAGCTGGTTCATAAGAACTCCGCGATTATAAGAATTATCGCAACCATGCTTAGTGCGACCAAACTCCTCGCCTCCAAGCATAAACGGCATACCAGCAGAACACAAAATCAATCCAGCACTGAGAATATTAGCGCTAAAAATGTCTGCAACGCTGTTTGGATCGCTTGCGTCAAAATCGCAGCTAGACGCGTTATCGCGCATAGAAATACACAGCTTATCCCACAAAGTCAAATCGTCGTGAGCAGAAACATACTGCACAATTTGACCAACACTTTTACCAGCACAAGGCATACCACGCCAGCCATTAAACGCGTTTCGCACAGGATCCGCCGTCCAAAACTCATTGCCATTTACATATCCGCGGTCATGATGATCCATAACATTGCCCTTAAGCGTATCGCGAGACTCATCACTAAACCAGCCGATTCTAGAATCAAGGAAGCCGCGCCCATCTTTATCTCCCATAGGGCAATCATCGCCAACAGCTGCAGCATCCGCACCCCACGGTTCACCATACATAAGAATATCTTTGCCGCCATCAAGCTTATCTAATTCGGCACGAATCATATTCAAAGTTTCCGCATCCGTTAAGCCCATAAGGTCAAACCTAAAACCATCCACATGGTAGCAGCGCGCCCAGTGCAAAATAGATTCAATCATAAAACGCCTAAACATTGGGTGATCGGAAGCCATCTCGTTACCGCAGCCAGAACCATTAGCAAAAGACCCATCAGCCTTACGCCTGCAGAAATAGCCTGGAGCCACACTTTCAAACACATTCGACGCAGCCTCAAACATGTGGTTATAAACAACATCCATAACTACGCGCATGCCATTCTTGTGCAAAGCGCCAATCATCGCCTTGCACTCGCGTATTCTTGCCGTACCGTCGTATGGATTGCTAGAGTAAGCACCCTCCGGCACATTGTACGCATGTGGATCGTAGCCCCAATTGTAAAGCGAATCCACGCTCTCACCGTTTTTGCGAGCAGACGAAATCGCAACCTCATCCACAGTCGCAAAATCGTAGATTGGCATTAGTTGAACGTGAGTTACGCCAAGTTTTTTAAGATAGTCGATTCCAGTAGGGAAGTTGTTATCTGAATCTAAAGTCGTATGCGAATCTGTAAAAGCAAGATACTGACCACTATGTTCTGGCTTAAATCCGCCATTAGTATTGCTGCTAAAGTCTTCAACATGCGTTTCCCAAACAACCGTCGCATGGCGTACAAACTCTGGCGACTTATCTTTGTGCCAGTCAGCTGGGCTAACGCGTTCCTCACTTACAACCATGCTGCGCTCGCCATTTACGCCACTAGCAACACCCCAAGGGTCACTTGTACGATTCACTTTTCCATCAGCAAAAGTCACCAGAAAATCGTAATAAATGCCATCTAGCCTTTGCAATATTGAAGTTCTCCATGCGCCGTCGCGCAATGGCTTTAAATTACGTGTTTTGAAAGGTTCGCTGTTGTTTCCTGTTTCAAAAAGTCTTAGCGTCACGCATGATGCGGTTGGCGCCCAAACTGTGAATGTTGTTGATTTTTCATTAAGCGAGCATCCAAGCTGACCCGAGTACACTGGCCATTGTGTTGAAGACGTGAACGTCATGTAATATATCCTTCTTTTAATTATTCAGAAGAAAATGAAGGCCGAAACGCTTTAAAACGCTCGACCCCCATTTTCAATTAAACCCCACAATTGATGTAGAGGTTACTATCCCTTAACAGAGCCAGACATCGACTCTTCATAGAATCGCTGCATAACAATAAACAGGATTGCAATCGGAATGGAAACGCACACAGCTCCAGCGGAGAATCGTGCGAACCAGTGATTGATGTATTCTCTCTGCAACATCTGGTACAAGCCCAAAGCCACAGTGTAATTATCTTGAGTACGGGCAATAGTCTTAACCAAAACGAAGTCAAGCCATGGACCCAAGAAGCTAACAATAGCCTGGAACACAATCATAGGCTTGCATATTGGAAGAATAATCTTCCAGAACACTTGCCAAGTTGTGCATCCGTCCAAATAAGCGGCTTCATCCAAAGACTTTGGAATCGTGTCCATATAGCCCTTCATAACGTAGAAGCCCATGCCGCTACCAGCAGAGTAAACGATTATAAGGGAAATAAGAACAACAGAACCATTCGTCAAGCCAAAAGCCTTCAAAATGAAGTAGATAGCAATAACTGCCATGATGCCTGGGAACATACCAAGAATCAAAGCAATGTTCATAAATGTCTTACGACCGCGGAAACGCAAACGAGACATGCAGAACGCTACTACAAGCACGAAGAACAGAGAGATAATGCACACGAAAATAGACACAATCAAGGTGTTTAAGAACATTCGTGGGAAGTCAAGAACTTCTCGCTCAGTAAACAGCTGAATGTAATTATTAAACGTGTACTTAGTTGGGAAGAACGTTGTCTGATATGGTGCAGTGTTCTGGTTAAAGCTTTCCAAGAACACCCAAACGATTGGCGCAAGCCAAATCACAGCCATAACAATCAGGAACAGATGAGCTACAATGTCTCCGAATATGCGGCGGATACGCTGATCGCGCCAGAACGGGACACTACGTACACTATGCACAGTCTGTTCGCCTTGCATAAGATCCTTCTTATTACTCACCTGAATCCCTCCTCATTCTTGTAGGAGCCAGAGTTGCGGTATGTTATCAAAGCAACAATCGCAAGCACAATGAATGTCATAATGCCGATTACCGCGCCCATGCTGTAGTTATCTTTATCAACCGTAAGCTTGTACAGCCAGGTGATGAGCAAATCAGTCTTACCTGCAGAAGAACCAATTGGTGTTGGCTCGCCGCCAGACAACAGGTAAATAACGTTGAAGTTATTAACGTTTCCAGTGAAGGTGGTGATCAGGTATGGAGTCATAACAAAGAAGATGTATGGCATAGTGACGTTCATGAAACGCTGCCACCAGCTTGCACCGTCAAGCTCTGCGGCTTCGTAAAGTTCAGCTGGAACGTTCTGCAAAATACCAGTGATCTGCATGATGGTGTAAGGAATACCAACCCAAAGGTTGATGAGAATAACCGTAACCCTTGCCCAAGTAGCATCCTGGAAGAACGGTAGTGGAGAATGAATCCAGCCAGAAGATATAAGAAGACGGTTAATAGCGCCATCTCTTTGCAACATGCTGTGCATAACAAGCAAGGACACAAACTGTGGGACAGCAATGGTCAAAGAGAAGCAGATACGCCACAAGCTCTTAAGACGAGTGGTGCGTCTGTTAATAATCATTGCCATAAACATGCCGAAGAAGAAGTTCAAGAATGTAGCGAAGAAAGCCCAAACAAGGGTCCAAATCAAAACATCAAAGAAGATTCCAGCATTAATGGTTCCAGTTGTATTTCCAAGAATCTTAAAGAAGTTGTTTAAACCAACCCAATGGAACAGCAATGTGTGGTCACGATCATAGTTTGTGAATGCCATCGAAATCATGAACACCAATGGCAAAACCGTGAACAAAACAATTCCAGCGGTTGGAAGAGTCATAAAACCAACGTGCGCATGGCGGTCGAGCAAAGACTCAACATCTTTAACAAAAGTAATAGGCTTTTCTCCGCGTGCTACAAAAGCCTGAGCTTTGTATGCGCTACGCAAAGACAAAGTAGCTAAATAAATTAAAACAACAATTGCTGCAATGCTCATAACGCCATACAGCAAAATTTCAACAGAATTATCTCCAGCCACATAGTGCCAGAAGCCGTTAATCTTTACTCTACCCTGCTTCTTAGTACCAAGAGTACCGAATTTTGGTAGATATTCAGCGCCAGTTGTGGCTAAGAAGGCAAGAACTCCAGCCTCGCATAGAATGAATACGAGACCTTTCACGTACTGTTTGCGAACGAAGTTACCAAAACCGAAGATAATTATCGAAACCCAAGACAGTACGTCTGCGTGCTTTGCAGCCTCCTGTAATGAGTATTGCGAAGGGGCAATGTATTCATCGGCAGCAGGTGCCTTCTTACGCTTCCCTCGCTTGGTGGATGTCGTGCCAGTCATGACATGCCTTTCGTAAAATTGTGGGGCTTTTTACAAGCAAAAGACGCCCCGCCCCGATTTTAAAATCCTTAGGGGAGCGGGGCGTCCTTGCCGTGTGTTCTCTAAATATTATTTTCTTTTAAAAGAATTTAATATTTAGAAAACAGTCGTAAGTTAATACTTACTTCTTGAGAGCTTCCTCGAAGCCCTTCTGGAAGTCTGCAATCTTTGCAGCAGCGTTACCATCATTGACTTCCTTATTTGCCAATGCAGTACCGAAGGTCTTCATTGGATCCCAGAAGGCACCCATTTCTGGAACGGTTGGCTGCAAGACAGAAGTCTTAGCAATGGTGTTCATCTGAGCCACAGCGGCTGGGTTGTCCTTAACGAGATCAGCCAAAGACTTAGCAACTGGGATATCGCCGTGAAGCTTGTACATCTGCTCCTGGGATTCCTTAGAACCGAGGAATGCAGCGAACTTAGCGGCCATCTCTGGAGCCTTGGAGTTAGGGTTGTAAGCAACAGCCTTAGAACCAGCGAAGGACTTCATCTGATGTTCGCCATCTTCAGACTTGAACTTTGGAAGCTGAGCAGCAGCGTAGTTGTCGCCCAAAGCCTTCTTTACGTCGCCAGCATCCCAAGAGCCAGAGAAGTAAGCGTCAACAGTGTGGTTCTTAATGCCAGCTAAGCCAGCGCCATCGCCATCCATTACGAAGTTCTTGTTCTGAATGAGCTTTGCAACATACTTGGTGATTTCGGCAGCCTTATCACCAATCTTGATGCCAGCCTTGCCATCGTTGCTCTTCTCGCCGAAGAGGGTCATGTTGCCATCGAGGTAGAAGCCTGGAAGGTACCAAGCGTTGCTGATATCGAAAGCAACCTTGCCCTTTTCGAGCATCTTATCGAGTGACTTAACGTCTTCGTCGGAGAACTTGGACTTATCGTAGTACATGAACCAAGTGTTGCCCATGTATGGAACGCCATAAAGCTTGCCATCCTGAGCGGTTACAGACTGGATGATGGTATCATCGTTGTCTTCCTTAACCTGCTTGGCAGCGTCGTCGCTCAACTCGCCAATTGCATTTGCTTTTACCAAGTCGCCGAGCTGATCGTTAGGGAACAGGTAAACATCGGCAGCAGCCTTAGCGTCCTGCTTAACGGTCTTAGCAGCATCTGGTGGAGCAACAACAGCGTTCTTAAAAGTAACCTCTGGGTGATCCTTCTTGAAGGCTTTCTCCATAGCCTGAATCCAGCCGCCAGCCTTCTGATCTTCGGAAGAAGACCACACGGTGAGCTTTACTGGGTTTGCCTTGTTGCTGGAGCCAGCGTTGGTGCTAGAACCGCATGCAGCAAATCCAAACATTGTAGCGATTGCGAGGCCTGCGCCCAGCACTTTCTTCATATTCGTCATCCTTGACCTCCTATATCATGCCAGCTTGGCATGTTCTTTGGTGGCATAGTAACAGATTCCATGCGACGCAACATCGCATTTTGCTGCGTTGAGCAGTGTCGCATTTTTATTGAAATCCGTATATAAGCAATGTGTAGTATACACGGATATAAAAGTGTTAGCAAATCATGTCGCAAGTGATTAGAAAAATTGTTTGTAAAGTGACTTTTTAGCTTTAGAAAATCGTATTTTATTCTATAACTCAGTAAATTTAACGGAATTTTATTATTGACTGGTTGAATGTGAATCGACGATTTCGAGCTCAGTCAAAGCGTAAAGTTTTCCTGATTTTGTTGCTCAAAATGGCAAAATCAACAACAAAAAGTGAATAGTAAAATAAAATCGTACGAGTTAAAAGTCAAGTCAAAATAAAAGATAAGTTACGTCAACAAAAAAGGGGAAATATGCAAAACGAACATGCACAATGGCTGCGCGACGCCGTGTTCTACGAAATCTATCCACAAAGCTTCTACGATTCAAACGGCGACGGAATCGGCGATATTCCAGGCATAATCGAAAAACTCGACTACGTAAAATCGCTTGGATGCAATGCGATCTGGCTAAATCCTTGCTACGATTCGCCATTTAAAGACGCGGGTTACGACGTGCGCGACTACAAAAAAGTGGCAGCGCGCTACGGCACAAACGAGGATTTGCAACGTCTTTTTAGCGAAGCACACAATCGCGGAATGCACATTCTGCTAGACCTTGTTCCAGGGCACACAAGCGAAGAGCACGAGTGGTTTAAGCAAAGCTCGCGCGCGCAAGAAAACGAGTTTAGCAAGCGATATATATGGACCGACAGCGCGTTTAGCGGCTATTCCATGCCGTTTATTGGCGGTGAAAGCGAGCGAGATGCCACGTATATTCTGAACTTCTTTAAATGCCAGCCAGCGCTAAATTACGGCTTTGCGCAAAGGGATCGCGCGTGGCAATCCGCGCCAGATTCTAATGAGGCTGCGCAAACGCGTGCCGCGATGGTTGATGTTATGCGATTCTGGCTTGCGCTTGGAGCAGACGGCTTCCGCGTAGACATGGCGGATTCACTTGTAAAAAACGACGACAACAATGGCGAAGGAAGCCTTGGCAAAGACAACACGATTCGCGCATGGCAAGAAATGCTTGGCGCTGTAAAAGCCGAGTATCCGCAGGCTGCGTTCGTTTCGGAGTGGGGCAGGCCGCGTCAGGCGCTGGCTGCTGGATTTGACATGGACTTCTATCTGAATTGGCGCTGGGATGGGCAGCCAAACGGTTACGCGCGCTTGGCTCGCGATGTGGATAATGCGCTAGACAGCAATCCTGAGCGCGACCACAGCTACTTTAATGCGCGCGGTGGCGGCAGTATTTGCCCATTTTTAGACGATTATTGCCCACAGTATGAGGCCACTTGCAATGAGGGCTACTTTAGTTTTATAACGTGCAATCACGATACTCCGCGCCTGGCTCCGCGATTAAGCGATCGCGAAAGGCGGATTGCGTTTGGCATGATTCTTACAATGCCAGGCGTGCCGTTTGTGTATTACGGCGACGAAATCGGCATGAAATACCGCGATATTCCTACAAAAGAAGGCGGTTATGCGCGCACGGGCACGCGTACGCCAATGCAATGGGATGATTCGAAGAATTTTGGATTCTCCACGGCCGCAAAGTCGAAGTTGTACCTGCCTGTTGAGGTGCGCGAGGATGGAAGAACTTGCGCAAACTCGCGCAAGCAGGCCGTGCAAAGTGGCGAAATTCCAACGGTTTTGGGTCAGGAGCAGGATGGCGATTCGCTGCTTAACTGGGTGCGCGCGCTGATTGCTTTGCGTCACGAGTGCGCGGCATTGCACGCGGATGCCACTTGGCGAGTGTTGCACGCTCCTGTGGATGGTCGCAGTTTTGCGTACGAGCGATGTGCGGCTGAGTCGAATGTGTCGGATGGCGAATCCTCTACAGATAGATGCATTGTGGTTATGAATCCTGGGTTAAACGAGGAGACGATTGCGCTTAGCGCGCTTGCAGGGCTTACGCCAGAGGCGATTTTGCAGCCGCGGATTTCGGTTGGAGCGGTTGCTTGCGATTCTTCCGCGCTTAAACTCGGCGCGCAGTCCTTCGCTGCGTTCCGACTTGCATGAGCGCTTAAAGGGTAGCGCGCGAATGCAATTCGGAGCGCTGAGCTTGCTTAAGGTTGAAAGCACGGTGTGCTTTCAACGCAAGCGAAGACGTGAGCGCGCTGTAACGCGCGAACGGTTTTTCCGCACTTTGTAGCTCAACACGCCGATTAGAGCTACAAACGCGGGAAACCGTGCACTACATAGATAATGCAGAGATTTAAGTTAGGGTTTGATACAATTGCAATGATGTCAACGCTGTTGTCAATAACGTTGCAATGACGGCAAAAGCTTATACGCACTCAACGCACGCATGCGAGCAAGAGGTGAATTATGGACGCGCTAAAACCAAAGATCCGCGCAGACAAGAACATAAAAATGGGTATTACGCTCAAAAAGTTCAAGCTGCTCGGCGCTGTAATGATAATGCTCAGCGCATTTGGCACAACCGTGATTCCGCACCTTTTTGGCGGCCTTTCCAACTCCAATATGTGGAGCCTCACAGCTGCCGTAGTTTGCGAAGTTATAAGCTGGTCGGCTCTGCCGTGGTACGCGTGGCTACTCGTTCGCGGATATCAAAACACGCATAACCTCAACCTTTACACGCTCCGCCTTCTTGTGCTTGCGCTTATTTGCGAGGTGCCGTACGACTTTACAACCTTTGGCTGCGCTTTCGATATGCGCTCGCAAAATCCAGTGTTTGGGCTTGTTATTGCGCTTTTTGTGCTTTCGGGAATCGACATGGTTCGCGCGCGTTTTAAAGGCGCTCAAAAAGTTGCGTCAATCGCAGTAATCCTGGTTGCAGGAATATTGTGGAATCTTTTCGGCAAAGTCGGCTTTAGGCAGAATATTTTTTGGGGTGGAGCTTTACTTTTAGGATTTGTTCTTATCTTTAGATTCCTAGAAAACCACGAGATTCGCATGGAGCTGATTGCTGGCGCGTTTGGCGGTATGTCGCTTTTGGCGCCAGGTGTTGGCGTGGCTGTGCTGCACTATCGCAGTCCGTATGGCGACGGACCTAAGCAAACTAAGCAATTCCGCTGGCTTATGTATGCGTGGTATCCGCTTATGCTTGTAATCGCAAGCTTGTTCACGATTCTGCTTTAGGTGCAGCCGTAGAATTTCTTATAATAAGTTGCACTGGAGCTGTAAGATGTCTTCGCGCTACAGCTTTACCTTCTATAAGAGATATCGCAATGTTCCCAGCTTGTTCTGCCATTGTTTTAGGATTTTGGCGGATTGTGGTTAGTCCAGCCTCTTTTGCATAAGTGCCATTGTCGAATCCTATAATCGATAAATCTTCAGGCACGCGAATTCCTAATTTTTGTAATCTAAACAAGAACGGCATTGCTGTTGAATCCTGGTGGAAGCATATTGCAGTAGGGGGATTTTCTTGTGTAAAAAGCTCAGAAAGAGTGGCATCTATAGGGTCATCTTTTATGTCTATTGGCAGTACTTTCCCTTGTATTCCATCAATATTGTTGCACACGTTTTCAAAGCTTGTGATTCTTCTTGACGAGCTAAAGCGGAAAGATGAACAAAAATGCTCATACACGTATAAAAGACGCTTATGCCCTAATGTCGCTAAGTGTTGAATCGCAAGTTTTATGCCCAGAGCATCGTCGATTCCGATTGATGCAGAAAGCACTTTAGAAGCTGTGCAGTTTATTCCGACAATTGGTACGTTTATGCGTTGTAATTGTTCGGCCTCATTGCTGCTTATGTCAAATGACGATACGATTATTGCGTCTGTGTTTGCGCGTAAGGGCAGTTCTTTAAAGAAGTTTTTTCTTTGTTCAACTCCCTCTAAAAGGTGTATTACAAGGTCGTAGCCATTTTTGTTCAGTACGCTATTTAATCCTTCTATAATTGCTGAGCTAAACCATTCGATTTTACTGCTTCCAATTAGTAGTGTTATGCGATACGATTTGCCTGTTTTAAGCTCTCCAGCGGTTCTAGAAACAGTGAAATCCATTTGTTCGGCTGCGCGCATGACTTTGGCGCGTGTAGATGCGGAGACTTTTTCTGGATGTGCGAATGTTCTGGAGACGGTTGCAATCGATACTCCTGCCAGTGTTGCTACATCGCAAATACTAGTTTTTGACAAGTCGCACCTCTTTTAAGTGTTTTAGCTGCAGAGTTTTTAACTGCATCTCTTTTAATCACCCTGCTTCTAGTTATCATAAATGAAAAGGTTTACATTTTTAGACACGCCGCCTAAAAAGTATTTATTCGTGCAAAACTAGCTTAGTATTAAGGATTCAAAATGAAAACCTTTACATTTACATTTTTAATGTTTGACCGAGTCAAACTTAAAGCAATATTATAAAATTACCCATCAATTTCACGAGGAAGTGGAGTAACAATGAAGATTAGAAAAATATGCATATCCTGTATAGCAGTTTTGGGCATGATTTCTACGCTTGCCGCATGTGGGAATAATGGTGCAGCAGGAGTAACAGATACAAAGAAAGACAAAGGCCTAGCTGTTATGGGTCAAGCTTTAAAGTATGACCCAAATCATTTAGTAAATCAAGGAAAGCCAATCCAGCTTGAGTATTGGAGCTGGGGAGACGCGTCCACTGATCCAATTTACGACATGATTAAGGATTATCAAAAGATTTATCCAAATGTAAAGTTTAAGACTAAGAACGTTGCTTGGGATGATTACTGGACAAAGCTTCCACTTGCTCTAAAGGGAACAAAGGGCCCAGCTTTGTTCAATATTCACAACTCCAAAGATGAGCTTATTCGCCCATACGCTGCCGATTACAAGATTGACAAGGCTGCTATGGAATCGGATTACGCAACGGCTAGTGCGCATGAAGATGCTAAAGGTAATGTAAAGTACATTGATTCCGTAATCAATACGGGAAACATCTACTACAACAAGAAGCTTTGGAAGGAAGCTGGCTTAACTGAGGCAGATATTCCTGCTACTTGGGATGAGTTGCGCGAAGTGGCGAAGAAACTCACTAAGTGGAACGGTTCCAAGATGGAACAGGCTGGATTTAACGTGAACGGCGATGCTTATGCTGCAATCAATCAAGGATTGAACTATCAGCGTGGTGAACTTGCTTTTGATGAAAGTGGCAAGAAGCCTAATTTTGACAACAAAGTCACGCGTGAAAACATGAAGTTCTTGAAGAATTTGTACGACAAAGACAAGGTCATTTCTACCGACTTTGGCACGGATTACACGCAAAGCTTTGGAAACGGACAATCTGGAATGGTTTATGCCTGGGGATGGCTCGAAGGTGTGCTAAAAGAAAAGTACCCAAATATTGAATATGGAGTCTTCCCAACTCCAACATTCACAAAAGAAAAGCCATTTGCGTACGATCGCTACAATGGAGAATCCACTCCAGGAATTAACGCTCACCAGTCAAAAGATCAGCAAGAGGTTGCTCAAGACTTTATTAAGTTCATTCTCGCTAACGATGCGTTTATTCGCTCGGCAGTAAAGCATTTGAACTCGTTCCCAGCAAAGAAGTCTTTGCAAAACGATCCTGAGATTCTAAAGGCTCCAGTAATGGCTGCGATTCAGCCGCGTGCAGATCGCCTAATCTGGCCAGGAATCACGCCTTCTACCGTGGAAACAAGTAGCAAGGCTGCTTTCCAGAACGTTATGCAAAATGGTGAGTCTATTGATGATGCAATCAAAGAGGCTCAAGCAACAATGGTTAAAGATATGAAGAATTCTAAGTTTACGTCTGCAGAAAGTAAGTATGAGTTCTTCAAAGAGCACAAGTAAAAACAAAGCAGACTAGTTAGATAGTTGTAAATCGTAATCACTGTGCTCAGTAGGTAAGGCAAGGAAAATCATGAAACAAGTTAATCAGGATTCTCATTTGAGCAAAATGAGAAAACATAATGGTGGTATGTCAAAAATAAGCACTGCTCTTTCTCGAACCTTCTCCTTTCGGAATATAGCAGTAGTGTTTCTGATTGTTTATTTTGTGATTTTTCTTGCCTATCCAATATATAAGGCTTTTGCAGGCAGCTTCCATGAATGGAATCCGCTTGTTGGAACATACAATTGGGTTGGGCTGGATAATTTTAAGCAGATTTTAGTAGATAAGTTATTCTGGAAGTCCATTGCAAACACCGCAATCTTTACGTTTGTATCTGTTGTATTCCGCGTTATTCTTGGCATTGGTTTTGCAATGTTGTTAAGCTCCAAGCTTGTTAAGTGCAAAGATACTCTGCGAGGTCTTTTCTACATGCCAACAATTACGCCGTTGGTGGCAGTGAGCTTTGTGTGGATGTGGATGTTTGACCCGCAGTTTGGCATGATCGATAGGATTACAGGCTTAAATATCAACTGGTTGCACAGTTCCACTTGGGCTATGCCAGCAATCATAATAATGACAATTTGGAAAGACTTTGGCTACGCAACGGTATTATATTTGGCTGGATTAATGAATCTGCCAAAAGATGTTTACGAAGCGGCAGAAATAGACGGCGCTAATAGCGTGCAAAAATTCTTTAGAATAACAGTTCCATTGCTAAAGCCAACAACACTTTTTATAGTAATCACATCTATGATTGGCTATATTCAAGCGTATGTTCAGATTCTTGTTATGACCAATGGCGGCCCAGGAACATCAACGTACACAATCAGCTACCTAATTTTTGATCAAGCGTTCCAAAAGTATAACTTTGGAATTGCATCTGCAATGAGCGTCATTCTGTTTATAATCACTGGAATCCTAACATTCATAATGTTTAAAGCGTCTAAGGATAGTGAGTTAGTATGAAAAAACAAAATCTTAAAAAGAGCATTATTGGATGGTTTCTAACAATATTCCTATTCTTATTGTCTTTCTTAACAATCGTGCCATTTATTTGGATGTTTGTATCTTCCTTTGCTCCAAACAGCGACATTGTGCGCATAGATGGTGGGCTGTTCCCAAAGCCAAGCACATTTGGGAATTACGTTGGGATTCAAGAGAAATTCGACTTTTTGAGGCTATTCTTTAACTCATTGTTTATATCGGTAGTTAAAACGGTAATAGCCATTTACACGAGTGCCGTTCTTGGATACGTATTTGCAAAAATGAGATTCCGTGGCAGAAATCTGCTTTTTGGAATAGTAATAAGCACGATGATGGTACCGTGGGCAGTAACAATCATTCCGCAATACGACATGATGACTAGCTTTGGTTGGCAAGACACGTATCGTGCACTTATAGTTCCAGGCTTAATAAGCGCATTTGGAATCTTCTTATTCCGACAATCAATAAGCGGAATATCCGACGAATTGATTGAAGCAGCAAAACTAGATGGAGCTTCGGATTCTAGAATATTCCACAGAATAATTCTGCCAATGAGCCACAATACTATTGCTGCGCTCGCAATCTTTACGTTCTTGTGGAATTGGGAAGACTATTTGTGGCCATTCCTTATGATTACAGACGAGAAAAAGCAGCTTCTTGCAGTTGGATTGAAGACGTTTAGCGGAAGATTTGGAACTGACTACGGCGGTTTGTTTGCTGCGGCATCGCTTGCTATTATTCCTGTAGTAGTAGTGTACTTGGTGTTCCAGAAGCAGTTTATTGCTGGAATTTCAACCGGCAGCGGTAAGTAGAAAAGGGCGGGTCGAATGACTTTACAAGATGCGCGTGAAGCGCGTGGAACACAGGATGTGCAAGACGCACACATTTTTTACGATTACGCTAAAAATCCGCTGTCTAAAGCCAAAGAGTCGCAGGTTATAAGCGGCAAAAATTGGCGAATCACGTTAATCACGGATTCGCTTGTGCGCCTTGAGTGGAGCGAAAACGGCGAATTTGTAGACGCTCCTACGCAAACAGTTGTAAGGCGAAACTTCGAGGCCGGCACGCAGATTGCCGAGGAAAAATCGCAAGCAACCGAAGATGAGGCATCGCGCGCTTTTAATCCAAAATCTTCTAATCCAAAATATAGTGTAAAAAATTTGGAAAATGGCTGGATAGAAGTCGAAACCGAAAAACTGTTGATTACGTACAACCAGCAGCCGTTTAGCAAAGAGGGCTTGAGCATTGTTGTGCGCGGAGTGCCAGGCTCGCAATTCAACACATGGCATTACGGCGACGAATGCCACGGCAATTTGCTCGGCACGGCGCGAACAGTGGACGAGGCGGATGGTGCTGTAAAGCTTGGAATGGGCGTAATATCTCGCGACGGGTGGGCAGTGTTAGACGATTCGCGATCGGCACAAATCGCGTACGCGGCTGCTGTTGATGGAAAAGAAAACCCATACGGGGCATGGGTGGAGCCGCGCGCAAAGGTGAATGGCAGTAGGCTTGAATCAAACTCTAAAGACTTATACTTCTTTGGCTACGGTCACAACTATATAGGCGCAATTCGCGACTTTTACAAGCTTGCGGGCGCGCAGCCGCTTCTTCCGCGATTCGCGCTAAGCAACTGGTGGAGCAGGTACTACAGGTACAGTCAAGACGAATATTTGCAGCTTATGAGCCGTTTTAAGCGCGAAGGCATACCGTTTTCTACTGCCGTAATCGACATGGATTGGCACGTAACGGATGTGGACTCAAAGTACGGTTCGGGATGGACTGGCTACACGTGGAACCGCGATTTGTTCCCAGATCATCGCGCGTTTTTACGCCAACTTGCCAGCGAAGGGCTTACCGCAACGCTTAATTTGCATCCGCGAGACGGCGTGCGCGCGTTTGAAGAAGACTATGCGCAAGTTGCGCGCGATATGGGAATTGACCCTGCAAGCGGCAAGGCAGTTGAGTTTGACCTTACAAATCCGCGCTTTTTGCGAGCATACCTAAACATGCATCGGCGCATGGAGAACGAGGGCGTTGGGTTCTGGTGGATTGATTGGCAGCAGGGCGGAGTTACAAAGCAGGCTGGCTTGGATCCGCTTTGGATGCTTAACCACGTGCACTACCAGGATTCGGGGCGCGGAGGCGCGTGGCCGCTAACGTTTTCGCGCTACGCGGGGCCTGGTTCGCACCGCTACCCAGTGGGATTTTCGGGAGATAGCGTAACAACGTGGAATTCGCTTGCCTTCCAAACTTACTTTACTTCTACGGCGTCTAACATTGGCTACGGCTGGTGGAGCCACGATATTGGCGGACACATGCTTGGCGTGCGGTGCGATGAGCTGGAGGCGCGCTGGTATGCGTTCGGCGCGTTTAGCCCGATTAATCGCCTTCACTCCAGCTGCTCGCCGTTTGCAGGCAAGGAGCCGTGGAACTTCCCTCGTGAAACTCGTGACGCGATGGTTAAAATGCTGCGACTTCGTGCGCAAATGCTGCCTTATTTATATACGATGAACTATCGCGCGGCGGTTTGCGGAAGGCCGATTGTAGAGCCAATGTATTGGCAATCGCCAGAAACACCTGCAGCGTACGAGATGCCGAATGAGTACCGTTTTGGCAGCCAGCTTGTGGTTGCGCCAATCGTTAGCAAGGGGTGCGCGCAAGTTGAGCGCGGGTGTACTGCCGTTTGGCTTCCAGAAGGCGATTGGTACGATTTCTTTGACGGAAGGCGCTATGTTTCGCGCGGCGGTGCTGGGCGCAGATTTGAGGTTTGGCGAGGAATCGACCGCGTGCCGGCGTTTGCGCGCGCTGGTGCCATTATTCCAATGCAAGTTTTGCCAAGTGAGGCGTCTTGTGCAAGTAGCGAGCAGGCGGCGGAGCTTGTTAATAGCGTTGAAAATCCGCGATCTTTGCGCGTTCTCGCATTCCCGGGGGATTGCGGCGAGTTTGTGATGCGCGAAGATAACGGACGATTTGAAGACGCGTGCGCTGGGAAAACTGCCGATACGCGCATGGAGCTTATTTGGCGCGACGGCAATGCGTCTACACAATTTGTGATCAATGCCGCAACGGGTTGCAGCAGCGCTGTTTCTTCGCTGCCTTCTGAGCGCGATTGGAGCGTTGTGTTTAAGGGCGTGGCTCGCCCGGACTTTTCGCGTGTTCGCGTTTTTGTTGGGGAAAATCAGCTTGAATCTAAGGCTGTAGAAGTTTCATATGAAGGCGAAGAGGGCGACTTAAGTCTTACTGTTTCTGTGCGCAACGTGCCTGTTGGCGATTGCGTGCGCATAATTGTTGACGGCGGTTTGCAAATTGCGCAAGACCCTAAGATTGGCGATTGCTACAGGTTGCTTTTACAAGCGCAAATGCCGTACCGCGGCAAGGAGATTGCTTTTGACGCGATTCGCCAAGCTGGTGGCAGTGCGAGTGCTATAAGCGAGCTTTGCGCGCTTGAGTACACTAGCGAGAGCGAGTTTGAGCGCCATCAGCAAAGCGTTGACTTGACTAACGCACATGCGCCGCAGCACCCAGAGGTTGCTAAGTGGGCGCAATGGAAGTGCACGCTGCCTGACTCGGTTAAGCGCGCACTTGAGGAGATTTTAATTCGGAGCGCTGAGCTTGCTTAAGGTTGAAAGCACAGTGTGCTTTCAACGCAAGCGAAGACGTTAGCGCGCTTAGACCTCGCTAACGACGACTGCCTTCGTGCTTAGACCGCGCAAGTGATTTTCCTATTTACTGTTGTGCGAGGTTTGAGTATTTCTCTCCTTGCAAGTCCCGTCGCTACGCTCCTCTTTTATTGCTCGTATAGAAATACATCAAACC
>ERZ1673750.214-NODE-214-length-56519-cov-11.935180_pt1 | contig 56519 bp, 42 predicted proteins | sample MGYA00580203_ERZ1673750 | MGnify/ENA primary metagenome ERZ1673750 (study PRJEB41218, sample SAMN15661763) | gut metagenome | host: Homo sapiens | place: Canada: London | collected 2015-08-20/2019-03-30 | study: EMG produced TPA metagenomics assembly of... | reverse complement strand
ACCATTGAAAAATCAACATTCCACACACATCACACACGCAACACGCCGACACCACACCACTCTTCACTCTGCCTATCTCTTATCCCGAGATTGTTTACGTATTTGGCAATTTTGAAAACAAACGCAAAATCATTTTCCCGAGAATGTTGCTCAAAATGGCGTGTCGAACTACAAAGTCGGGAAGATTTTCCCGAAAATGTTGCTTAAAACCACAAAATCAACAACAAAATGCGGAAAGTTTTCCCGAGTTTGTAGCTGATTCACGGCGTGTCAAACTACAAAAAGCGCAAATGTCCTTCGCGCAGTCTAAGCGCGCGAATGCACCTAGATTCGCACAGCACAAACATCACCAGTACGAACAGTTATTATCTGCCCAGAATCCTTACGCACTTGAATAGAAGCATCACGCATAAGATTTTGAGCAACTCCTTCTACACTAGTAAAACTTTTTGCACAAGACTCATAATCATCAGCGTTATTAGAATCGTCAACTCCAGCATCAATCCCCAAACCGTCATCATTCGGCGCGCGAACAATCACCTTGCGCCCCAACGTCCAACATGCTTCACTCGCTTCTTTAAGCAGATCCAAAGAGTATTCATTCGTATTCTTTACAAACTTCCCCAACCTAATCCTAAGATTTTCCACCAATCGCGCAGCTATATTATCCCCAAGCTCAGCAAAATCTGGCAGATTATCGTAATGCATTTTAAGCGAAGTTGCTTCCTCGATTGGAAGCGACTGCTTATCCATAAAAAGATTTAAACCAATCCCGAAAATAACTCCAACATTAGGATAGGCAATATCGCCAGCAACCGTTTTTGGAGTCAAAACAATCTCCGTTAAAACTCCACCTTCTTTACAGTCACCAATAAAAATATCATTAGGCCATTTAAGACTGATCTCGCTATAATCTGGCAATTCCCCATTTTCAATCTGCGTAGCGCCAAACTCTTTTAGCGCGCCAATAATCGAATCTCGCGCAGCAAGACCAGCAATTATAGGAAGCCAGCCATTGTAACTTGGATTCTTAACAATGCTACTTGGCAAAATCGTTGCAAAAGAAGCTAGTAAACTTTCAAATGGCTTACTAACCCATTTTCTACACAATCTTCCTTTGCCAGCTGTCTGATGGCAAGCAGCAACAACATAAATCGCAGGCATTTCGTCTTGTCTTTTTACAAAACAGATATTGCTGCAATCATCAGCGCACCCATCAGCGCACCCATCAGCGCACCCATCAGCGAGAATTTTGCGTGCGTAATTCTGCGTTGAATCAATAACTTCAAAATAAACAAAACCGTCTGCAACATTTTTAGTGCGTTCAAAAAAATTACTCATACAGAAATTATAGAAATTTTAATATAATTTAAAAAGATTGTGCAACAGGTATAATTTACACAAGTACTTTACACAAATTACTTATTAGGATTAAAAATCAGTAGGCCAATATGAAATTCATTAAAAATGACTACGCGAGCGCAAAAACAGTCGCAGAACCTACTGATACTTGCAATGCAAAACCAGATACGAAAAACGATATAAAACCAGATACGAAATCTGAAATGAAAATCGATCCAAAAACAAGCACATCAAAAACAAGCTTGACAAAAACATCAATATTTAATCTCGTAAGTCAGCTTGCGACTCAAGCACTAATACTATTTACTTGCATCTGGCTCGCTCTTTGCACAAGCTTAGGCGTGATTTACCGCAATCAGGGATCTTTAACCGATTTTAATTGGGTTAACGCACTTATTTTTGCAGCAGTATTCTGCGTTTATTACGCTATTTTAAGATCCATCATTCATTTTGGGAAAAATAACAAAAACGACAAAATACTAAAAATACTAAAAATACTAAAAATCACAACTTACAAAATCACAAAACCACTTTTTCACCCATTTAGAAGCATCGCCGCTAAAAAGCCTAAGATAATTTTTTCAATAAAACGTACTCTAGAATGGTGTTTTTACCATTCAACTTGTAGAAAACGAAACATTTTCCTAACACTGATTATCGGCTGGCTGTGGGCACCAATAACACTTCTAGCAGCTTATGGAGCCGATATTTGCTCACAAATCCGAGAATACAGCTGGACATGGAACCAAATAACTGGCATAAAACAACCATACATTGGATTCTTTAGCTTTGTTCCAGCAGACATCTACCCAACAGCACACTATCTTTGGCCGGCAAAACCTACGTATTTAAGCGACCAACACAACATTGTTCTGACATTAATTTACGGTGCCGTAGCAGCAGTATCGCGATATTTTACCGAATCAAACGATGCTGGAATCATACTACTTGCAATTATGCAATTCATTCTTGCAGCATGGTGTTGCGCCGCCACAGCAAACCGATTCCTAAACACACCGTGGGCTAAATCTAAAACAAGCGGAACGCAAACTGCCTTACCAACACCAATCTTCTTCCGCGCAGCCGTAATAATCACATTTTTATTCAGTCCACTTGTAGTTTTTTCAACAATCGCACTAACAAAATCACCATTATTCGCATTTGCATTCGTATGGTGGTTTGGAATATCTTACGAACTACACTGCACAATACAAAACACAAAAATTTCACGCAAACATACGATTCTTGAACTTATAATAAGCGTATGCATTATGCTAATCGCAGCAAAATATGCGTGGTATATTCTTGTTATCCAATTTGTACTTCTAATGTTTTACAGCATAAAACGTTGGAAAATATGGGTTTTATGCATTCTGCTCCCAACAATTCTTATACACGGAGCCATAATAATAGCCATATCTAGCGGAGCCATAATAAATGGAGATCCTATTGAAAGCCGCGGAGTACAACTTCAGCAAATAGCCAGAATCGCAAAACTAGATCCAAAAAGCATACCTCATAAAGCAGCACGAGAAATTGCGCCAATTTTTAATCTCAACCAAACCGCTGAAGCATACACACCTCAAGACGCAGATCCTGTAAAATCTTCTGGCTTACAGTCTAAAAAAGTGAGCTACCGTTGGCGTTACATTACAAAAGACGACATGAAAAAGTTTAACCACGCATGGTGGCTTATGGTTAAACACAGTCCAATCGTTGCAACGGACGCATTCTTAGCCAAATCCTACGGTTATTTTGACATTCTAGACATCCCTTATGTCGGACCAGAATACTACATAAATACTGACAACATAAAAAACTCAGAGTGGATACGCTACTGGCTACCAGAATGGCGTACAGGTGTCTCAAACACTGTTGAATCGTGGAGTAATACGCCAATTTTAGGATGGCTGATTCACGGAAACCTGTATGTTGTTGGCACACTGCTTATCGGAGTTGCAGAAATCGCTCTTAAACGTTGGAAAACACTCGTTTTGCATATACCTCTTGCGCTGTTAATGGGAGTAATGGTGCTGGCTCCCGCAAACAATTTTGAACGACACATGCTCCCTATTACATTCGTATTCTTCTTTACAGCTCTAACATTTTTAAGAGAGTCTAAATTACTTGGCAGAGATAATATTATAGATATAACGTCAAATACAAAAATAGAAAATACTTCACAGTTGCCAAAATTGCCAAAATTAAATATAGAAACGATTGGAGGTGACAAATGAACAACGAACTTTACGATAACGCGGTTGCTGGCGACTCTACTGCTGACACAACCAGCAACCTTTATGACGTAGACTATAGTACTACTAGCAACATCACAGAAGATGTTGATTTTCTAACAATTCTTACAGGAATATTGCCAAACGGAAACAATATTTATAATAGGAACTCAAACGAAGCTAAGGAAAAATCGCAAGCAACCAGCGATGAAAAAGCCGAAGAAACTCAAGACCAAAACCAAACAGAAACACATAAAAAACATCATCTTTTATGGCGCAGAAAACAATCAAACGAAACTACAGAAAAAGCTACTAGCACAACACCACAATTTACGCCACTGCCATGCGCGCCGCAAAACGAAGACACAAGTGGAATATTTGACAATCGAGACGGAAAAATCTTCGACTCAGCAACACGCTTGCGACTACACACAATAATCGGAGCGTGCCTGATGAATGGCATTGCAGACAGCCGCGTAAGCGCACTAATGCACCTCTTACAATGGCAAGAAAATACGCGGCTCCTAGCAATAGCTGGTACATACGAAACACTCGACATAAACGAAGACAGTCCAACACGAAAAACAACAACTCACGCGCCGCAAAACAACACAGACACTTTACGACGAACCATATGGACGCAACTTGGCGCATGTGGAGCATACGATGCGATAGTAGACCGCGTTCAAAAAGACGCAATTACATCTAGAACAAAAACATGGAAAATAGCCACAAAACCTCAAGCAAAAGAAAACGATGAATTTCCCGCCCCGTCACACATAATCATCCTAGCTTTAAAAGAAAACCCAAGCCAAGACGCGCTAAACAAACTTTGCGAAGTATTTACAAAATCAGGTAAGCCAATTTGCATAAGCGAAATTGCAGTCGGCACACAAGAAATATGCGAAGAAATCACAGCAACTCTAGCAGCGCTTGCTGTTGCACCGTCTGTAACACATTTGCCACAAATAATACGCTGCGACGACGTGCTGCCAGAGCGCGCGCTTATAGGCGACGAAACCGCCGTAGAAACCTTATATACTAAGGTGTATCAGAGCTTGGCACCATACAACCCAGACGACCCGACTTTGCAAACTGTAGATGCTTTCTTGCGATTTGGCGGCGCACTAGACCAAACTTCACACAACCTTAATGTGCACCCAAACACAATACGATATCGACTGCGCAAAGTTGCACAAACAACAGGCTGGGACGCCACCGACCCTAGAGAAGCATACGTTTTACAAACTGCTATTACGATTGGGCGCATCCGCGATTCTGCGCGCTAAAGCAAAAAGCGCCGAAAACAACGCATTCTATAAAAGAACACACTATTTTCAGCGCTAATAAAATTACTCAGCTATGCTTGGCTAAAATCACGCAGCAATGCTTGCAATATCCACTGGAACACCAGGAGCCATCGTAGAGGTAATCGTTACCTTAGTGATGTAACGACCCTTGATGGTAGTAGGCTTCAAGCGGCGAATCTCATCGGCAACAGCCTTGAAGTTCTCTTCAAGAGCCTTATCGTCGAAGGAAAGCTTGCCAAAGAGGAAGGAAAGATTGCCCTGACGATCAACGCGGAACTCAATCTTACCACCCTTAATATCGGCAACAGCCTTTGCAACATCCATTGTAACGGTGCCAGTCTTAGGATTTGGCATCAAGCTACGAGGACCAAGCACACGACCAAGGCGACCAACCTTGCCCATCATGTCTGGGGTTGCAACAACGGCATCGAAGTCAAGGAAGCCACCGGCAACCTTCTCGATAAGCTCGTCATCACCAACGATGTCTGCGCCAGCTTCTTGAGCCTCAGTAGCCTTTGGACCACGAGCAAACACCAAAACCTTAGCGGTTTTACCAGTGCCATTAGGCAAGTTCACAACGCCACGAACCAACTGATCCGCCTTGCGAGGATCCACATTAAGGCGCATAACAGCCTCAGCAGACTCGTCGAAAGCGTGCTTTGGCATGCTCTTAAGCAAAGCAATAGCCTCAGCTGGGGTGTAAAGGTTGTTGCGGTCAATCTTCTCAGCCGCTTCACGATACTTCTTAGAACGCTTCACCATTTTTTCCACTCACTTTCAGTCGGTAACGGTAATACCCATCGAGCGAGCAGTGCCCGCGATAATCTTCATACCAGCTTCAACATCTCGTGCAGAAAGATCTGGCATCTTGATTTCGGCGATTTCGCGCACCTGAGCCTTAGTCACAGAGCCAACCTTGTGGGTCAATGGGTTCTCGGTGCCCTTAGGAATGCCAGCAGCCTTAAGCAACAAAGCAGCAGCTGGTGGAGTCTTAAGAATAAATGTAAAGGAACGATCTTCGTAAACAGTAATCTCTACTGGGACAATCTGACCCATCTTGTCCTTCGTCTGGTCGTTATAGGCCTTGCAGAAGTCCATGATGTTTACGCCGTGGGAGCCTAAAGCAGGACCCAGTGGTGGGGCTGGATTTGCTTTACCAGCCTGAATCTCGAGCTTAATAAGCGCAGAGACTTTCTTTTTTGGAGCCATAATATGGTTCTTCTTTCTTTTGAAGCGGTTCATTCGGCGCCCTAAAACGTTGATATTAAGCCGTTTTAAGGATCCTCCCGCAACTTATATTGCTGTGCTGTGCTAGCGGATTACTCCTCCAGTCACAAGCTTTCCTATTATGCCACTTTGCCGCGACGATTTTGGAAACAAAAGCAAAAACGGCAAGGAATCCGTGAAACCACGAAAACCTTGCCGCTTTCAAAACGCATCCGCGACTAGTGCACTAGCAAATTGCACCAGCAACCAGCCGAATGCGTTAACAAAAGAGCCTAGAACTACTTAAGTTCAACAGTTGCGCCGGCTTCTTCGAGAGCAGCCTTAGCCTTGTCGGCATCTTCCTTCTTAGCCTTCTCGAGGACTGGCTTTGGAGCATTGTCAACAATGTCCTTAGCTTCCTTCAAGCCGAGGCCAGTCAAAGCCTTAACAGCCTTGATGACGGCAACCTTCTGAGCACCTGCAGAAGCGAGGACAACGTCAAACTCGTCCTTCTCTTCCTCAGCAGCGCCAGCGGCAGCGGCTGGAGCAGCAGCAACAGCAGCTACAGGAGCAGCAGCCTCAACATCGAACTTCTCTTCAAAGGCCTTGACGAACTCAGAAAGCTCGACGAGGGTCATTTCACCGAAAGCTTCAAGAAGCTCTTCGCTAGTGAGCTTAGCCATAATGGCTTCCTTTCTTACTTGGCCAGACACACCTTGTGCCTTAGAGCCATAACATTTTTATTATTTTTTGGTCTCATGCAGCAAGCTGCAAGGGAATCAAGCGGCCTTTTCCTGCTTCTCGCGCAAAGCGTCGATAGTACGCACTGCCTTGGTTGGCAAAGCGTTGAACAGGTAGGCGGCCTTGGACATGGTGCCCTTGAGCGCGCCAGCCATCTCGGAAAGCAATTCTGGGCGAGACTTGAGGTCTGCCAGCTGCTTGGCGCCTTCGGCATCGTAAACGGTTCCATCTGCGAAACCGCCCTTGATGACGAGGGTCTTATTCTCTTTGGCAAAATCACGCAAGGTCTTAGCAGCCTCAATGAAATCGCCCTTTACAAAGGTGATTGCAGTTGGACCAGCAAGAAGCTCATCAAGACCTTCAATGCCCGCTTCCTTAGCGGCAATGCGAGCAAGCGTGTTCTTAGCCACAGAGTAGGAAGTATCGCGGCCTAGCTTTTCGCGCAGAGAAGAAATCTGCGGAACTGTAAGCCCGCGGTACTCGGTAAGGTAGACAGCGTCGGCGTTACGGAACAAATCCGTAAGCTCTGCAACTACCGCTTCCTTTTCGGGCCTCTTCATGGCGTTCCTTCCTAAATTGGCCGTCGGAATGGAAATAACATATCAAAAAAGCCCTGCGCACGGCAGAGCATCCAAAAAACACATAGTGTTAAAAAGTTTGTGAAAAATCGCAAATAAATCGCAACAATCACTGCTCAACCTGTGCTGGCATGACACATCATTTTCAGGAATCTTTCGACTCCACCAACGGTCTGTGGTTTACGTTGGGCAAGTTTAATATCCACACGCGACAATGTCAATATTTTTTCGCAAACTTTATAATTTATTTTTATTTAAGATTATTTATTTAAGATTATTTAAGAGCGTACTCAACACACGCGGTTGCTGGCGACTTATCCCAAACTAACGCGGAAAAGTCGAAAGCAACCGTACGCACCAAATACGCTCTTTAAATAATTAATTAAATTAATATCTAACTAATATCTAACTTAACTAATACAAACTAACAGATTTACAAAACTGCGTTAGCAACAAAATCAAGAATGAACAAAAGCGAAACAATCCAAAGCATTGGATGAACGTCTTTAGCACGCTTCTTGCAAGTCATAACTAAGCAATACATGATAAATCCAGCGGCAATGCCGTAAGAAATCGAGTAAGAGAACGCCATAAACACAGCGGCGAAGAACGCAGGAATAGCTTCAGAAATATCATCCCAAGCAATCTCCTTCAACGAGCTTGCCATCATGCAACCTACAACTACAAGCACGCCAGCCGTAGCAGCAGCAGGAACAGCGCTAGCCAAAGGCGCAAGCACAATCGAAAGTGCAAAGCACACAGAAACAACTACAGAAGTCAAACCAGTGCGGCCACCAGCACCAATACCAGCAGCAGACTCAACGTAAGTAGTGGTGTTAGAAGTACCGCAAATTGCGCCAACCGAAGTTGCAATCGAATCAGCAAACAGCGCACGATCCATCTTGGAGCTAAAGCCAGATCCGTTTTCCAAAGCCTTCTCATCTGCCTCAGAGAAAATGCCAGTACGACGGCCAGTACCAATAAACGTGCCAAGAGTGTCGAAAGTATCCGACATAGAGAAGGCGAAAATAGTTACCAAAACAAGCGGAATGCGTGCTGGATTAGAGAAGAGAGCAGGGAAACCTTGCGGACCAAAAATAGCACCAAAGGTGGTTGGAAGCTGAGCAAAAGCATCTGTAACAGAAACAGCGTTATTTAACGAAGTCAAGCTAAGCGGAATACCAATCAAAGAGGTTGCAATAATCGTAATAAGCAAGCTTGCGCGAACCTTAAGAACAGTAAGAACAATAGCCAAAACAAGTCCAATAAGGAATATCCACAAAACAGGATTGTTAATAACTGCAAGACCTGGAATAGCAGCGGTTGGCTTACTCTTAGCAGCGGCAGCAGGATCCTTGGAAGTAAAGGTTATTAAGCCAACGCTCATAATGCCTACGTATGCAACGAATAAACCAATGCCACCACCAATCGCGTGTTGCAACGAAGTTGGGATGGCGCGAATAATCATCTTACGAATCTTAGTAACGGTAATAATAATGTTAATTAAACCGCACAAGAACACCATACACATGGCTTCTTGCCACGTAAAATGCAAGCCAAAGCAAACTGTGTATGTGAAGAATGCGTTAAGACCCATGCCAGCAGCTTGAGCGTAAGGCACATTGGCAAACAAGCCCATAACAAGCGTGCCAATAATTGCTGCGATGATTGTAGCGAGGAAAACGCCACCCTTAGGCATGCCAGTTTGGCTTAAAATCATTGGGTTTACGACGATAATATACGACATTGCAAAGAATGTAGTGAGACCTGCAGTGATCTCCGTTGATACATTCGTGCCGTTTTCTTTGAGATGGAAGAACTTTTCCATAAACTCTCTGTTCCTTGGTTTTACAGCGCAAAAGACCATAAAAAGCGCGGCGAGAGCACTTGAGCAATCGCGGACGCAATTACATTTGGGCATTCACGCAGAGGTTACTGCGACTCGCTCGACGCACAAAGCAAAAGCCGAATAAACACGCTAGAAAACTCACGAAATTTGAAACGACTTATAGAACTTTGAACAACCGAACAGGTTCGACCTTACGCGCACGTGCTGACCAAAGAAAATCATGTAAAGAACCATGCAAAGAAAACGTGTAGCGAATCGCACGAATGCAAAAATCACCCAAAGCGGCCAGAAATGTAGCGTTCCGCCTCCGTATTGCGCGGATTGTTGAACATGGTGGTAGTATCTGCAAAATACTCAAGATGCCCTGGTTTTCCAACCGCCTTAAGGTTAAAGAACGCAGTGTAGTCGGCAACGCGCGCTGCCTGCTGCATGTTGTGCGTTACAATCACAATCGTGTAATCGCGCTTAAGCTCGTTAATCAAATCTTCTACAGCAAGAGTAGAAATCGGGTCAAGAGCAGAACAAGGCTCGTCCATAAGAAGCACTTGCGGATGCACAGCCACAGCTCGCGCAATACAAAGTCGTTGCTGCTGGCCGCCAGAAAGCCCGATTCCTGGCTTATCTAGTCTATCTTTAACTTCGTTCCACAAATTCGCGCCGCGCAAAGCCCACTCAACTAGGTCGTCGGCATCTTGCTTTGAAATATGGCGATTATTTAAGCGAACTCCTGCAAGAACGTTTTCTCGAATAGACATTGTTGGGAAAGGATTTGGACGCTGAAACACCATTCCAACATCTCGGCGAACTGCCACAGGATCCACATCTTTGCCATACAAATCACGGCCTTCAAGCAACACCTGACCTTCCACGCGAGCGCCTGGAGTAATCTCGTGCATGCGGTCTAAAGTGCGCAAAACCGTTGATTTTCCACATCCCGAAGGCCCAATAAAAGCCGTAACCTTGTTTGGCTCAATGCTTATGTTAACGTCTTCTACTGCTAGAAAATCACCATAGTAAATGTTCAAATGCTTAACATCAATGCGCTGACCCATTTGCGCCTCACTTTCTAAAATCCTTCGTCTTACTTTGCTTTTACTGAAAACACGCGCGCCACAACTCGCCCAACAATATTCAGCAGCAAAACAATCACAATCAAGGCAAGGGCCGCTGCCCATGCTCGCTCCATTGGAATCGTAGTAACGCACGAAGATGGCGCGTTAGCTGGGCAATTCGCCGAAAGCTTTGAATACTCTTGGTAAACGTACACTGGCAAAGTGGTCATTTGCCCGTCAAAAAGATTGAAATTCGTGGATGCAATAAACCCAGCTGCCATTAAAAGCGGAGCCGTCTCTCCAACCACGCGCGCAACCGCAAGAATGCAGCCAGAAACAATGCCAGGCAAGGCGGTTCGCAACACAATTTTTGTAATCATGCGCTGCTTTGTAACGCCTAGAGCCAGCGCCGCTTCTCTTAAATCGTTCGGCACAATTTTTAGCATTTCTTGACACGACTTAACAACAGTCGGAAGCATAAGCAGCGAAAGCGCAACAGACCCTTCAAAACCGTTGATTGTTCCAGGACCCACAAAAATCGTAAAGCTAGAAAACGCAAACAAGCCAGCCACAATCGAAGGTATTCCGCTCATAACGTCTACAACAAGATTAATCAACGTAGCTAAGCGACTTCCTCGCGCATACTCAATCAAATACACGGAGCACATAATTCCAATCGGAATCGAAATCAGCATTGCGCCAAAAGTAATCTCCAAAGTTCCAATAATGGCGTGCAAAATACCGCCGTAACCACCTGTGCCAGTAGCAGCGCCACCAACCACATACGTCATATTATGCGTTAAAAAGTCAAGGTTTAGTCGCTTAATGCCGTTTACAATAGTCGTAAAAAGCAAAGAAAGAAGCGGAATTAGAGCAACTACAAAAGACAGGAAGATTAGCACGCGCATAAACGCGTCTTTTCGCTTACGACTTGCGATTCTAGAACGCGTTGGACGGAACTTGTTAAAGTCGATTTTTGGAGATTCGCTGCTTGCGCTAACAGAGCCAGCTTGTAACGATTCTGAATTTTGCATCATGCACTCGCCTTTCCCGTGATTTTGCGAGCAATAAGGTTTACAGCGAATGAAATAACAAACAGCACCAAACCTGTAGCAATAAGCGCACTAACACCCAATCCGTTGGCTTCTGGGTATTGCGCTGCTATGTTTGCTGCAATCGTCTGGTTTTGTGAAGCTTGCAAAATGTTGAATTTAAAGGTGAATCCTGGAGACAAAATCATAAGAACTGCCATTGTCTCGCCAAGCGCGCGACCAAGACCAAGCATAGACGCGGAAACAATTCCCGACTTTGCAAACGGCAAAACCGCCAGCTTTATCATCTCCCACTTTGTGGCACCAAGAGCGAGCGCGCCTTCTTGCTGCAATCGCGGAGCTTGCTGGAAAATGTCTCGCGCCATAGAAGTTATAATCGGCAAAATCATAACAGCAAGAACAACACTAACGGTTGCAGCACTACGCGAAGGACTTGCCGCAGGACCTGCAAAAAGCGGAATCCAGCCAAAAATGTGCGAGATAAACTTCCAGAATGGGTATATGGATGGAACTAGCACCAATCCGCCCCAAAGACCGTAGATTACGGACGGAATCGCAGCAAGCAAGTCGACTACACCACTTAAAAGCGGCACCATTTTTGGCGGAGCATAGTGGCTTATAAACAGCGCGATTCCAATCGAAACAAAGAATGCAAGGAGCAGAGCGAGCGCAGACATAAGAACAGTTCCAAAAACCATTGGCGCTACGTAGCTTAGGAAATCGTGCGCTTTGCCTCCCGTAAAGTCTAAAAATACTTGACTTACTTGGCTTTTGTTTGCGCCTACAATCGGCAACGCTTGAAACAGCAAGAACAACGCCACAGCTGTAAGCACCATTAAAATCAGCAATCCGCAAGCAATAGCTACGCTTTTGAACAAGCGGTCGGCAAAATGGCCACTTTTGCGCACATCTTTACTGATTTCAGTTCTTTGTTTAGAACTCACTCATGCTCCTTTTGTAGTCATTATATAAATGCTATCAGCAGCAATATATTGACTACTCTATTAACTACTCTAAAATCTTGGCAAATTACTATTTTTACTTGCCTATAGACTGAATCGACTTGTTAATCCTGCCCATAAGCTTTTCTGGCAAAGGCGCAGTTCCAGCAGCGCCTTGAGCCGCAGCCTGACCATCTTTGCTGGTAACGTAGCTAAGCCAAGACTTTGCAAATCGTGCTGTTGCAGCGTCTTTGTAAGCACCGCACACAATATCGTAAGAAACTAGCACAATTGGGTAAGCGCCTTTTTCTTCCGTTTTGTGGTTTATTTTAACAACAACGCGGTGCTTTGATTTTGCTGCAGCATCTTCGTCAACCTTTGAATCGTTAATGGTTATAGAGCCACCTTCTGGGCTAATCTCGTTGTAAGAATCTCCCACTTTTACTGCCACAGTTCCAAGCTTTCCAACTTGCGAGAAGTCCGCGTATCCAATCGCTCCGTCTGCCATGCGGATTGTGGAAACAACGCCAGACGTGCCTTTTGCGCCCTGACCCACGCTATTTGGCCAATTTTCGCTAAGATTGTAGGACCAATCGCTTGGCGCAACGTCTTTTATGTAGCTTAAGAAGTTCTGCGTTGTGCCAGACTTATCGGACCTGTGAACAACTGTAATCGGCTTATCTGGTAGCTTTAGCTTTGGATTTTGCGATTTAATCGCATCATCATTCCAACGCGTAATCTTGCCGTCGAAGATTTTTGCGATTGTAGAAGCATCCATATTTATGTGTTTTCCAGCATCCGAAATGCCTTTTAGATTAAAGATTACTGCGATTGGAGAAACGTATACTGGAACGTCGAAAGCCGTAGTGCCATTAGCGCAAACCGACTTTGACTTTTCTAACTCGTCGTCGCTTAGCGATTTATCGGATCCAGCCCACGCTGTGGCTCCCGTCATAAACGTTGTAACTCCTGCACCCGAGCCAGTTGGATTATATGCGATTTTTGCGCCAGGATTTTTTGATTGGAATCCTGCAATCCACGCTTCTACAGCAACCTGCTGGGAAGATGCACCCGAACCTTGGAAGTTTCCTACGATTTTTGCGCTAGTATTTGCGGACGATTGCGAATTACTTGCAGGAACATTATCTCCGCAAGCTGCAAGGCTCACTAAAGTTGCGGATGCTAGCAATCCTGCTGCAATCGCGCGAATGTTCAAATTTGTGTTCAACTTGATTGATTTATTTTTTACTGCATTATTTTTTACTGCATTTTTACGCATATTCTTCATTCCTTTCAAGAAGAATTGCCATCATGCCAGTCAATCTGCGTTTCTCGTATAACCTACCGCAAATTTTCCTCTTAAACTATTTAAACTAATGTCTAAAACTGGCATCTTTTATTTCTTATTACCTTTTTTCTTCTATTAACGATGCCAATCATAAGAGGGGGGTAAAAACCTTGCCGCCAAAATCTGATTGCACTCAGAAAATGGCGGCATTTAGCGCTACTCGCCTTTTGTTTGGCGATGCAGCACGTCGGCGACCACATCGGCGTGTTGAATTCTACAAATTCCTAACAATATTTACCGTCATTTTTGCAGCTGTATCCGCGTATTCGGATATGTCGAAAGTGTGGAACTCCTCGTATTTTGTGTCTGCATTATCGCTCATTGCGCGCACAACTAACGCTGGAACGTCGTTTCTTGCAGCAACGTGAAGAATCGCAGCGCCTTCCATTTCTACAGCATCCGCTTGAGTCGCCTCAATCACTTCCGCCACTTTTTCGGGCGTGTCTACAAAATATCCGCCAGAGGCGATTGTTCCCAAAATGTGGTTAATGCCCATCTTTGTTAAAACGCTGTCTGCAGTTTTAAGAAGATAATCGTCTGAATGATATTCGTTTGTAAACGGCTTCCACTGATTAATCATGCGCATGTCGGTGTCTAAATATTTTAATGTTTTTCCAAGAACAACATCATTCGTATGCAAATTTTTATTGAGATTTCCCGCAATTCCCGAAAAGATTACGGCCTGCGGCTTGTACGTATCAATTAAATACTGTGCAGTTGCAGCGGCATTTACAAGTCCCATTCCGCCAACTGTTGCAGCAACTTCGATTTTTCCGCCATCTTCGCATTCAAGCACGCCACAAGATACATCTAAGCTGGCTGCCTTATTATGCTTAACATTGCTAAGAGAACCGGCAATGTGAGTAACTTCTTCTTCCATAGCGCCAATAATGGCGATTTTTGTAAACTTAGGCATTCGTCAAATCATCCTTTTATCTTGTGCATTGAATTGCGTTTAATCAAAAATACGCTTACACAACACATAATAACAAAAGATGCGGTTGCAATTTTTAGCAAGGCGCTGCACGTAAATTCAAACCAAGGATTTGTGGAGGGAACATTCAAAAAACCCATGATTAAATCGTGGAACGCAATAAACCCAAAGAAAGACGCTATTAGCAAAACGCAAATCGTAGAGCCAACAACAAGACGCCATCCGCGCACAAAAACGCAAAGCACAATCAATGTAATAAACGGAACAATAACGCTAAGCCATAGTGCGGAACAGGTAACAACAGTGTAGCCCTTGCTGTGAGTGCCGCGATACCACGCAAACGCCAGAAGAAATGCGCCAGCAAACAGAAGCGCAAAAATCGCGTATCGCGCGATCGTTAGGGCGCGGCTTAAAACGTTTTTATCTTGGGGAAGATTGTTACGATCTATGGCTGGCGATTCGCACATTTTGCACACCTTTGTTCAAAAATGCTGACTATTTGAGGATTTATTGTAATAGTTTGTAACTAAAAAAAAAACACGGCGTGTCGTGTCGTTCGCGCAAGCTGGGTAGAGATTCGAGATTTTTCGCAGCGAATGAAGCGTATCGCTCGCGCGTTACAGCGCGCTCACGTCTTCGCTTGCGTTGAAAGCACACTGTGCTTTCAACTTTGAGCAAGCTCAGCGAATCGAAGTGCATTCGCGCGCTACGCTTTAAGCGCTCATGCAGGTCGATTCGCAGCATGAAATGGTGATTCGCTGAAGCAGCAAGAAAAATCGAGAATCTCGGTGTTTAAGCTATACGCAATTGTTCAGACTCGTAAGAGGGCTGGGTGATTCTTGGTCGAACAATATAAGAGCGGCAGCCGATACCAAATAATCCAATGAGTCACCACTACAAACAAACTTCAACCCAAAAACAAAATTAAAGACAAAACGGAACAACCGCAACAATAACCAACACGCAAGAGTCAGAGCGTTGTGAGACAAGAATTAGCCAGCCCTCCTACAACACCAAGCAAGGGAAATCGTTCGCGCGGTCTAAGCGCGCGAACGTCTTCGCTTGCGTTGAAAGCACACTGTGCTTTCAACCTTAAGCAAGCTCAGCGCTCCGAATTGCCTTTTCGCGCTACGCTTTAAGTGAAAAGGCAGGTCGTCGCGCGCGACGAATCAAGACTTAATTCGGCGAGAAGAAACAGACTGCGCAAGAGTGTTAAGCAATCGCTCGGTATCTTCCCAAGAAATGCATCGATCCGTAATCGACTTTCCGTACTCAAGCTCACTCAAAGGCGCAGGATCTTGGTTTCCGCCTTGCAAGAAGCTCTCCATCATAACGCCTTTAATGCCTTTTTCGCCATGTGCAAGACGATCCGCAATATCTCGCACAACTTGAATCTGGCGATTCTCATCTTTGCCCGAATTTCCGTGCGAGCAATCGATTACAACGCCATTAGACGCCACGCAATCCGCGCCGAGCCTCAAACGAACCGATGCAACAGAAGCAGCAACAGAAGCCGCATCGTAGTTTGGACCCTTGCTAGATCCGCGCAAAACAACATGACAATCAGGGTTTCCAAGTGTTTGTACAGCACAAGCGCGTCCAAGATGGTCGATGCCAAAGAAAGTGTGATGCTGGCTAGCGGCCAAACATCCATTGACGGCGGCCGTAACAGAGCCATCCGTTGCATTCTTAAATCCGACTGGCATAGAAAGACCGCTAGCAAGCTGGCGATGAATCTGAGATTCCGTGTTTCGCGCGCCAATCGCCCCCCAGCTAACCGCATCCGCAATAAACTGCGGGCTAGTCGGCTCCAAAAACTCGGTTGCTGCAGCCAAACCAGCGTCCAAAACGCCAAGAAGCGTGCGACGCGCCAAAAGCAAACCCTTGTGAATATCGTGCGTGCCGTCAATATCGGGGTCGTTAATCAAGCCCTTCCAGCCAACTGTTGTGCGCGGCTTTTCAAAGTAAACGCGCATAACAATCAAAAGTTCACCTTCGAGCTTTGCGCGCAAATCAGCCAAACGAGACGCGTAGTCAAGAGCTGCCTTAGGATCATGCACAGAACACGGTCCAACAATAACAAGAAGGCGGTCGTCATCTCCATTAAGGCATCTGCGGATTTCATCGCGTGACTCTGCGACAATATCTTGCGCATACGGAGAAAGTGGCAACTCACCAAGCACTTGTGCAGGAGTGGGAAGCGGCTCCAACTCCAACACGCGACGGTTGATTATACGATCTACTCCAACCTGGTCTTCCCAGCGCTCGAATTTAGATGAATCGAGTGGATTTTTCCCTTCTTCAACAGCTTTTTTAACAGCACGAGCATCCGAGTGATTTAAGGCATTGCTGTTAAACGATTTACAATTAAGATCACTTGTACTAGACTCAATACCACTAATATCGCTGATATTAATATCCAACTCCATAATCACCGCCAATCTTAAGCACAAAACACCACAGCTGCAGCCAATAATCTGATTAAATCAGATTCCAATCAAGCTAGATCAAGAAAAATCAGCCTAAACTAATCTAAACCAGCTTATCGGTTTTCAGCATCAGTTATTTCTCGCACTTTCTCAACATCGTGTCTCACAGCATCCTTAAGAGTCTCAACAGAATCGAAGGCATGTTGAGGACGTAAGAATTGCGCAAATTCAATGCAAATGCGATGACCATACAAATCCTGCCACTTATCCGTTAAAGCATAAGCTTCAACCACACGATTTTCACTATCATTAGGATACGTAGAAGAATCTGCGCCAAAATCAGAGATAGAATCAGATTCAAAGATATCGCCAGAATCACCAGAAACTACATTCTTAACAGAAGCACCTTCATTCGACTCAGCAAAAGTTGGCTTAGTTCCAATTGAAATCGCAGCAGCCCAACGCCATGGCGAATGAACTCCAAGATGCAACTCATCCTTACGCAAAACGCCAACACTCGGAATACTAGAAGAATGCAAATTATCGGCACTAGCCTCGTCCGCATCTAAATCAACAATCCAACCAGCGTAAACTCCATCAACAGGCACATACCCATCAATACGCTCGCCCAAATTCACTGTTGGGAAACCGATTTCACGACCGCGCTCGGCACCATGAACCACAATACCCTCAACTCTATGCGGCTGGCCAAGAACATCCCTAGCATCGCGAACCCTACCATTCGCGAGCATCCATCGCACATTCGTAGAGCTCCAAGCACGAACCTTCTTATTCGGCATACCTTTACTCCAAGCGCGATATTCCGCCTTGTTCATACCATCCGCAGGGTCTTTTGGCTCTCCATCTTCAGACGGAACTTCTGGCACAATTGGGTCTGGAACACGAACATCCCCTGGGCCAAAATCGTCTACCACAACCAAATCAAAAACGCCGGTAGCTTGCGCAAGCTCCTTAATCGCATGAACATTCCCAGCTCTACGCGCTCCAAGGGCTGCATCCGACCCGAGTACAAGTGCACGCATACCAAGTTTTCCAACAAGCTGCCCTAGGAAGAATCTGTATGATTTTGCAGCAAAAGCTAAGCTATATCGAACAATAATCACATGATCCACGTCTAGCTGCTGCAAAACCCTAAGACGCTGACGAACACTTGTTAACGCCTGCGAATCCACTGGAATCTGCGCGTTATCTCCAAAATCGTCGAATAAATCTGGGTTTTCATGAACCACGCTTGGTCGCGGATCAAACATTATAACAACAGAAAACGCATTGTTTTTGCGAGCAAGATCAACGGTGCGTTCAATCACTTTTCTATGCCCTAGGTGCATGCCGTCAAACACACCTATAGTAACAATCGCCTTACGCTGAGCACTTAATGTTGGCCAATTAATCATGCCGTTGGCATCTGGTCGAATGTTGATGACCTTCATCATATCCTTACTATTCGCAACTATCCGAAATAAGCAGCATTACTGCCGCGAACCCTTATTTTCACACTATTAACTATTTTACCAGCAAACTAGCTTTGTACAAATACCACAATAGGTTTAGCTTCTATTTGATTTATATTTTTTTCATTTTTTTCTTGTAACTTGGAGAACGCTCTGCTTCCCCCTGCGGTTGCTGGCGACTTTTCAGCGGTTTCCAGAACTGCAACAACATCGTTTTGCTCATCTTTTTCGGCTTTTACGTATGCAATAGTATTTTTTTCGCTAATCGCAGGAATCACTATTTTCCTACCAAAACGCAAGTCTCTAGCCTGATTTTCGCTGATTTCAACTGTTTGCATGGTTAATTTTGCGGATTCAAACATACTTAGAACACGATTTTGTAAATCATAGTTTTTTTGTGCAGATTTTCTACAAGAAGAATCTCCAGATAAGTCGCAAGCAACCGAACTGTTAGAAACACTGTCAGAAAAATAGTCAGAAACACTATAGTGTCTGTCAGCTACAACAGCCTTTGCGCGAGTCTGAGTCACGCCATTCTTGTCCGTAAATGTACGAATCCTAGTTTCAAGTTTAAGAACCCTATCATCTTCTACCGAAAATTCGCCAATTCGAGTTCTCCTAAGACTTACTAAATGTCCTCCTACACCAAGAACACGCCCTAAGTCGCGAGCAAGTGCGCGAATATACGTGCCGCTAGAACAAGAAACACTCGCACGCACATCAACAACTTTTACACCGCTTACACCCACATTAAAACGCGCATCCAGTAGCGAAAAGTCATGAATAACAACTTCTCTCGGCTCTAAATGAACATCTTTACCTTCACGCGCTAAGTCATAAGCACGCACACCGTTTATTTTAATAGCCGAAAAAGCCGTTGGAGTTTGCATAATGTGCCCAGTAAAATTCTTAGCGATTACGCAACGCAATTCTTTAAGAATCTCATCAGTATTTGCAGAGTTTAGAATGCTATTTTCATCATCAACACTTGAAACGACATCACCATCTGCATCATCCGTATTGGTTGATTCGCCAAGACGAATCACAGCCTCATAAGTCTTATCGTGACCAAGCAAATAGTTAAGCAAGCGAGTGGCGTTACCAAAACCAAGAATCAGCAATCCTGTAGCCATTGGGTCAAGCGTTCCCGCATGACCTACGCGTTTAGTGTGCAACAATCCTCTTGCACAAGACACAACGTCATGGCTGGTAACGCCTTTCGGCTTATCTACTAATAAAATGCCTGAAGATGATGTTTGAGAACTACTCATTACTAAATTTTATTTGATTAATTATTTGATTTAAAACTATAATTCCAAATGAGCAGAATCATCTAAATCGTCGGTTGCTGGCGACTTATCTTCTACAAAATCGTTTTCGCTGTTCTCATAATCCTCATACTCGTCGGAGTCATCAAAATCATCAGAATCATCGGAATCGTCAAAATCCTCATCTTCACGAGGCTTTTTATACGGATCCTCTTCACCAGCGTACCGAGCATTTTCTCGCGCTTTAGCTAGCTCCTCATCACGCTTACGCGCGGCGACCAAAATGTCTTCAATCTCATGAGCTTCACTAGGAACCTCATCGTAAACAAATTGGATTTGAGGAGTTAAACGCAATCCAGCCTTAGCTCCAACTAGAGTGCGCAAACGCCCCTTAGCCTGTTGCAAAGCTTGGGCTGCACGCTGACGCTCACCCTGCTCTTTACCAACAGTGCCAAGCTGTGTCCAATACACTTTAGCGATCTGCAAGTCGTTAGTAACTCTCACTTCTGTAATAGTCACATTAGCAAGTCGCTTATCGTGTAAATGAGCCTCCATGTTGGACGCAATCACTCTGTGAATCAGAGCCGCAATTCGCGCGGCTCTAGGGTTTGTTCCTGCCATAATTACTTGCGCTCAATCTGCTTCATTTCAAAGGTTTCGATTATATCGCCAAGCTCAATGTCGTTAAAGCTGCCAAGGTTAATGCCTGCCTCGTAGCCTTCGCTAACGGATTGAACATCATCCTTGAACCTACGCAAGCTGGAGATTTCAAGATCGTTAACAGTAGCAACACCGTTACGCAAAATACGGCACTTTGTACCGCGCTTAACTTCGCCGTCTTGAACCATAACACCAGCAATATTGCCAAACTTGGAAGAACGGAAGATTTCACGAATCTCAGAGTGAGAAGTAACAACCTCTTCAAACTCTGGCTTAAGCATACCCTTCAAAGCAGCTTCAATATCTTCGATAGCCTTGTAAATAACCGAGTAGTACTTGACTTCCACGCCCTCGCGGTCTGCCAAATCGGCAACCTGACGGTTTGGACGCACGTTGAAGCCAATAATCACAGCCTTATCAACTGTTGCCAAGTTCACATCATTCTGAGTAATTGCACCAACACCGCGGTGAATAACCTGAATTCCAACTTCGTCGGAAACCTCAATCTTCATCAAGGAATCTTCCAAAGCCTCAACAGAACCAGAAGAATCGCCCTTAATAACAATGTTGAGCATATCAACTTCGGACTTAGCGAACTGTTCCTTAAGGCTTTCAAGAGACACAACCTTGCGACGCTTAGCAAGCTGAGCTGCACGCTCTGTAGCTTGGCGCTTTTCGGCAATCTGACGAGCGGAACGATCGTCGGATGTGACTAAGAACAAGTCTCCTGCAGTTGGAACAGAAGTCAAACCAAGCACCTGAACTGGCGTAGAAGGACCTGCCTCTTGCAAGTGGTTGCCATTTTCGTCGAGCATTGCGCGAACACGACCATAAGAGGTACCTGCAACAATAGAATCTCCGACTTTAAGAGTGCCTTGCTGAACAAGAACAGTAGCAACAGCGCCACGACCCTTATCAAGTCGAGCTTCAACGGTTGCACCACGAGCATCCATGTTTGGATTTGCCTTAGGATCAAGCTCAGCGTCAGTTGTCAAAAGAACAGCCTCAAGAAGCTTATCTACGTTAGTTCCCTGCTTTGCGGAAATATCCACAAACATGGTGTCGCCGCCGTATTCTTCTGGCACAAGACCGTACTCTGTAAGCTGACCGCGCACCTTATCTGGGTTTGCTCCAGCAACATCAATCTTGTTTACAGCAACAACAATAGGCACGTGAGCAGCCTGAGCGTGGTTGATTGCCTCAACAGTTTGAGGCATAACGCCGTCGTCTGCTGCAACAACAAGAATTGCAACGTCTGTAAGCTCTGCACCACGAGCACGCATAGCAGTAAATGCTTCGTGGCCTGGGGTATCCAAGAACGTAATCTTGCGCTTGTCTCCATCTAAAGTAACCGTAACCTGATAAGCGCCAATACGCTGAGTAATTCCACCAGCTTCTCGAGCTACAACATTCGACTTACGAATAGTATCAAGCAAACGAGTTTTACCATGGTCAACGTGACCCATAACAGTAACAACTGGAGGACGAGTTACAAGATTATCGTCTTCTTGAAGTTCCTCTTCATCCAAATCAATGTCGAACTGTTGAAGAAGCTCTTTATCTTCTTCTTCTGCAGAAACGAGATTAATATTCCAACCGATTTCTTCGCCAAGAATCTGGAATGTTGTTTCATCCAACGACTGAGTAGCTGTAGCCATTTCTCCAAGATGGAACAAAACAGTTACCAAAGCAGCTGGATTTACATCAATCTTTTCTGCCAAATCAGAAAGCGTTGCACCTTGACGAAGTCGAATCGTAGCGCCATTTCCAGAAGGAATACGCACGCCGCCAATCACTGGTGCTTTAAGCTCTTCGTATTCTCTGCGCTTTGCAAGACGATTCTTGCGAGCCTTAGAGGACTTTCCACCCTGACGACCAAATGCGCCTGCAGCACCTGCGCGACCGCGACCACTGCCACGAGATGGACCAGCATTTGGAGCGCCTGCAGCCGCAGCTTGGAAGCTTGCAGCCTGATTTGCATTAAAGCGCGATTCTGCAGACGGACGAGAGCTTGCGCCACTACCGCCACCCTGACGATGTGAACCAGACCACTGCGAAGAGCGGTTCGAACCATTACCGCCGCCCTGACGAGCGCCTCCGCGACCACCGCGACCGCGACCACCGCCGTTGCCATTACCGCCGCCCTGACCTGGCTTTGCTCCACGAGAATTTTCTGCAGCAGCGCCTGGACGTGACATTGGGTGAGGACGAGGAATATCACCAGGTGTAGGAGCGCGCATACCTTGCTTTCGGCTGAACGGATTGTTACCTGGACGAGGAGCAGAACCAGAGCCAGCACCCTGATGCGGACGAGGGCGTGGAGGCATCTGAGAAGAACGATCTGACTTAGAAGAACGATTTTCGCCGCGCTTATCGCCTCGTGCATCGTTACGATTTTCGCCACGCTTATCGCCTCCACGCTTAGAATCAGCATTAGCGATAGCATGTGGTTTTACGTGACCAGCAGAAGGCTTAGGAATTACACCATTTGGAGTGGAAGATGAATGATTTTCTTTATTGTCACTATTATCATGATTATCATGTGACTTTTGCGAAGAATGCTGTTTTTCCGAAGCTTTTTCTGAAGACTTATCCAAATTTCGTTTTTCAGCATTATTCTGAGCCAACGACTCCGATTTATTAGAAGAATGATTAGTCTTATTCGAAGAATTATCAGCATTCTTATTTGCAGCAGGTTTCGCATCATTCTTTGCAGCAGACGATCCAGAAGATGATCCAGCGGACGCAAACTCTGTTTTTAATCTACGTGCAACAGGAGCCTCTACTGTTGAAGACGCGGACTTAACAAATTCGCCCATGCTCTTCAACCGCTCCAACACGGTTTTGCTGTCTACACCAAACTCTTTAGCTAGTTCGTATACGCGCTTTTTTACCACTCAGTGTTCTCCTCAGTCTGTGGCAGCGCAAAACGAACGCAGCCACTTTATATTTTTATAAGATTCTTATTCTTATGCTCTTTAGTGAGATACCTCATAACGCGATATCTCATCGTGCGACCATGATTTCAACCATGATTTTCCGTACCTCGTTCCCACTAGGCAGAAAGCTGCGCATAAGCCCAAATTGCAGCTTTCAGCATACTCGAAACGTTGGATTCTCGGGAGTGTCGCTAATGCTAATCCACGGGATGTTACTCTGCTGAAACCTTAGAATCAGCATTCATTTCTTCCTGCTTCTTAGCATGTTCTTCCGCAGACTCAATACCAATCTTCCAACCAGTAAGTTTTGCTGCAAGCCTTGCGTTTTGACCTTCCTTACCGATAGCAAGAGAAAGCTGAGAATCATGAATAAACGCTACAGCCGTCTGGCTCTTTTCACTAACAACATGAACCTGTGTTGCTGTTGCTGGAGAAAGAGCAGCGGCAACAAACTTCGCTGGATCTTCCGACCAATCAACAATATCTATTTTTTCTGGACCAAGATTCTCCATAACAGCACGAACACGAGAACCACCAGGACCGATCAAAGCACCCTTTGGATTAACACCTTCCGTGTTGGCACGAACAGCAATCTTAGTGCGAGCGCCAGCTTCGCGAGCAATAGCCATAATCGAAACTGCTCCAGAAACAAGCTCTGGAACCTCGCGCTCAAAAAGTCTACGAACAAGATCAGGATGAGACCTAGAAACAACGATTTCTGGACCACGCAAACCACGAGCAACGTTCACAACGTAAACACGAATACGCTCACCATGACGATATCTTTCGCCTGGAACCTGCTCACGACGCGGTAAAATCGCCTCAACATCTCCAACAGCAACATGAATATTAGAAGGATCTTTAGAATCCTGCTGCACAACGCCGTTAATCAACTTTCCTTTTTGTCCAGAAAAAGCACCAAATACACGGTCATCTTCTACTTTACGGAAAAGTTGAGTAATAACCTGACGTGCCGTAGCAGCAGCAAGACGTCCAAAATCACGAGGTGTATCATCGTATTCTTCGCCAAGAGTTGGTGCTGGATGAGGATTATCTTCCGTAGGAACTCCAGGAATCTCGTCTTTTGCCCACACTGTAAAGCTGCCAGCACGCTCATCTAATTCAACGCGAGCATGCCTAGCTGGGTGAGAAGTCTTCATGTATGCAAGACGCAAGGCCTCGGCGAGTGCCTCGTCCAGCTCCTCGGCATTAATCCCCTGCTGCGCCGCAAGCTGATGCATTCCCGCCAAATCCAATTCCATCGTGCATGTCCTCCTGTTGAAAATTCATTTATAAATTCACTTATAAAATTAACTTATTTTTTATCGCGATTAGCACACAACAAACGCGTTAAAATCTAAATCTAACAACGGTTGTAAAGCACAAAATCTTATGACTGCAATTGAAAATGTTAAGCATACAATGCCAAACGCAAAACAAGCAAACATTGGTCACAGTCACGGACTATTTTAGTAGATTATGCAGACACAGTTTGTTTTGTTAAGAAGCCTATTAGAGCGCACAAAACACAATCAAAAGCGCAATCAAAAGCATACGCAAAATCATCTTTTAATAGTTGCAGCATTAATGGCAATAACAATGCTTTTCAGTGCATGTTCTAGTACAAAAGAATTAAAAAACAACAATCTGCATTCTTTGCAAAACCACGAACCTTGCTACAAAATTATGCAAAAAGCAAAATCAAGCCAAGAAAAAGTGGATAAAAAAATAAATAACTTAACATCTAAAGACTTAAAGAATGCTTCTGACACATGGAAAAAAGTCGCAGTTCAATGTAACAGTAGATTCGCTCAAGGCGTTGTGTTCAGTGCCCAAAACATTTGGAAATTAGCCAATTTAAATCAAACTGGAAATGCTGAAACAATTAAGCTAGCTGAGCAACTAGAATTAAACTCTTACAAAAAAATCCAAGACTTTGCAGACAATAACAAAAACCTATACTGGAATCATGATCCGCTAGCAAAAGCAGCTGTAGCACAAGACAAACTCGCATTTCTATTGCAAACACTAGCTGCTAGAGATGCAAAAAACGTTTCACTTCGGCAAAGCGACATGACGGCTACAATTTCAAACACACTTATGCACTTTGCATCAAGTGGAAGTGACTTGCGTCAAAAAGTCTATGAGATACCTCAGCAAAACCTGGAATCAGGAATCGCTAAAGACAACGCCACAGGAAAAGAACTACCTATTGTTGCAATAGCCTATATGGATTGTGCAAGAGAAGAACTAGCCGCGTTAAATCAAACGATTTTCCCAATAAACAAAGACGGAAAAATAAATAATGATGCGATTGTAAGTATCGAAAATCAAGATTTTATAGGTGTACTTGCAGATATCGTAGTTTCACACATAATAAGCGCGTATTCAAACGGATATCCAACTGACGATTCTGCAATCTTTGAACAATAAACGCACTAACCTAGCAACTTTGAGCAAGCTCGAGCGCACTCGAGTAGGCTAATTTCCTAGTGAAATTAACCTAAGCTACAACATTCGCGCGGTCTAAGCGCGCGAATGTCCTCGCTGCAGCAGAAGCAATGCTTCTGCCCTAAGCAGCTCGGGCGCTTTGGAGTAACGCGAAGCGCAAAAACCACATAAATACACAATGTGACACCTGCTGCGTCTCGATTGACGCAGCAGGCCGCGTTCGCGCAAAAGCACACCGTGCTTTTTGCAAATAGCGAACGCGGCGCATTAGCCTAGCTTGAAATCCTAGTGATTTCAAGCTAGGCGATTTCGTTCGCACGGTCTAAGCGCGCGAACGTCCTCGCTTGCGTTGAAAGTCCACTGGACTTTCAACCTGAGCAAGCTCGGGCGCTTTGGAGTAACGCGAAGCGCATTATGCAGCTTCGCGTTAAGCCAAAGCGCCCATTGGGTCCCACGCCGGTAAAACAATTGCTGGCTCTTCAAGCGCCTTACGATACTCCTCTGGCAAAAGCGCCTTAGGCACAGCAACCTCATACACGTACTCAGTAAACCAATCGTCACTCATAGTAAAGTAACCCTTGTCGGCAATATCCGCGCCCCAAGAGTTCTCAACGCGCCAGCGGCGAGTAGTCGTGCCATCTTCCGCAACATCAACCCCAGCAAACGCCATCGCATGGTTCATCGCCGAATCAGCAAAACGCACACGCTGCTCCTTGTTTAAATCAAAATCAACGCCATAAACGCGAGCATACTCAAACAAATCCGTAGCCCAAGCACCGTTTACACGATCCATCATAGGATGGCAATCCGCACCAAACCAAACTGGAATGCCCTGCTCAACGAGGATCTTACGCACACAATCCTTCATAAACTGATTTGGTACGTTCAAATATTCCGTAGCGTCTCCACCAGCAACGTTACCCAAGTGTTCAATCGCAATCTTCTTGCCCTTTGGATGCTCCGCACGCGGATCGTCTACTAAGCAAACGTAATCTTCCAGCCCAGCCGTAACATACTTCTTCCAAAACTCAACTGGCGTAATCTCGCCATCGCGATGGAACTTTCCGTCCTCGTCCGTCCATTCCCAGTCGAAGCTCTTTGGCGGCTCACCCAAGTGGATTGTAAGAATCCTATGACCTGCAGCAGTTGTTTCCGCAATTATGTCGTCAATATCTGCAGCATTAGCGTACATGTGTGCAACAGCCGTTCGCAGCAAACGGCGAAGCTGAGTGTTCATAGCGTCCGTATCTTTAGACGACTCCGTTTCTGGATACAAGTCTTTAGGCACGGCACCATACTTCTTATATACGTTCATAGCCATTGTCCACTGACCGCCGTCACCCATAACGTCGTGCAACAAATGCTGCACTAGTCTAGAATCAGCTGGTTCACCAGAGCGAACAAGAGCAGCAACATCCTTTAAGAAATAGTTGATTCGCTCAAGTTTATCGAAATACATTGCGTAATTTTGCGAAAACTCAAAATCCTTAACTTTAAGCGTTTTTTTAGCCACAAATCGCGCAACGTTCAAAGAGCTAAATAGCCAGCAGCGACCAGAATGATCCTGATGCCTTGCGTCACCATTATCCACAACCGTTGAGAATCGGCGCTGCAATAAACGCGCGCGATCATAGTTGCGCGCTACCTTGTCGATTCCAGCGGCAGTAACACCGTTCATTGCTAAACGATTCAATGGATTTGCGTCAAAATCGTCACGCAAACCTTGCAAAGCCTCGGCACTTAATTCAGAGATCTCAGTCACTGTCTAACCTTTCTTGTTTTTCCTTATTTTATCTTTATTTTTTATAGTTTATTTTAGCTTTTTACGCAAATCTTCGGATGCTTGCGACTTTTCCGTGGAATCTATTTACTACTTTTCTTTATGAGTTTTCACTTATAAATCCACCACACAGCACAATTCGCTACTCACAACTCGCCACTCAGGATTCCTGAGCGATAGCTTCTTCAACTTGGGCTTGTGCGTCTTTCCTCGCCTGTTTTTGAGCATCAGCATCGCTATTATCCGAAGCATCCGCATCTACAGAATCGCCAGAATGCCCCTGTCCAGAAACAGCATCACCAAAATCAAATCCAGAAAAAGCGTTTGCAAACAAAGACCTAAGCTCGGTAACACGTTGCGTAATTTGCGCTTCCCTATGCTGCAATTGTGTTAGGCGCGCCGTCATACCATCCAGCTCCTGCTGAGCTGCTGCCCTACGCTCTTCCACTTGAGCTGTAGCATCTTGCATAGCTTTACGAACGATTTGTGCAGCCTGAGCATCCGCATCCTTATGCGCCTGTGCAGCATAATTATCCGCATCCTGATGAATAGTTTTTGCCCTAGCAACAAGCGCATCAGCCTCTTCTTGAGCAGCGTGTTCTCGCTCTTTCAATCCGGATATAAGTTCGTTCACCTTTTTTGTTGCTTCTTCTTGCTGAGCTGCAATATCGTTTCTAATTTGCTCAACTTCTGCACTAACCTGGCTTAGCGTGCGCGTGCGCTCAACTTGCGCTTCGTCTGCAATCTCCTGTGCTTTTGCCGCAGCAGCATCTGTAATTTCTCCAGCCTTGCGCTGCGCATCCGCCATCATCTTTGTTGCTCGCTCCTGCATGTCTGCAAGTTTCTTGTTTGCTTCTGCCAAAGCCGACTCAATCTGATCATTTGTCTCTGCTTTAGCATGAGCAATTTCCGCGTTTGCCGCAGACCTTTGTTCCGCAATTTTCTGCGCTGCATCCGCTTTTAGCTGTGCAATTGCACGCTCCTGCTCGGATTTTTCGGATGCCATTCGCTTCGTGTGTTCTTCTCTAGCGTTGTTTATTTCCAGCGTTGCAGCATCTCTTTGTGCAGTAACATCTTTGTTTGTTGTTTCACGCAAACGCTGCGAGTCTTCTTTTGCAGCACTCGTCATCTGGCTTGCCTTGTTGCTTGCTGTAGAAAGCAGCGTATCCGCTTTTGTTTGAGCCTCTTGCAGCAAATGCTCTGCGTCTAATTTTGCATTGTTTAGCAAGGTTCCCGCCTGCGCCTGAGCAGTTTTTTTAATCGACGCAGCGTCTTGCTTTGCGCGTTCAATTAGCTGCGCACTCGTCTGTTCTGCCGACGCAAGTAACTGTTGCGCATTTGCGCCCAAAGATGCAAAAGTATTCCCGCTTTTTGCACGTTTAACATTATTTTTTTCTTCTTGCAATTGTGCTTGCAATTGAAGAATAGATTCGTCACTAGATCGCACTTGTTCACGCAGACGCGATATTGTGCGCTCGTAGTTAGAAAAGGCTTCGTTGACTTTATCTTTGTCGTATCCGCGCAAAGCAGTTGGGAAACGATCTGGCACCATAGTTTTTCCTTTCACAAACCCCCGCACGATTCACTAACTTATCGTGCACACTCCATCAGCAATAACGCTATCACTTTAGACGCAAAAACACTCGGGCGTGTCGAGCGAACTACTCGAGCAATATGCTTAAAGATGAAGGTTTCATATAGTATTTTACGGCTTCACGAATTATGTTTTGACCAGCTTTTATTTGCGAATCTAACGGCAGCCCATGCCTAGCGTCATGAGTTGCAACTACTGGAGGAAAACTTACGAATCCTGCGATTATCTGCTTTTTAGAATTATTGGACGCCCAATTTAATAGCCTATAAAACAGTGAGTTGCAAACGTATGTTCCTGCATCCGAACTTAGTGTTGACGCTATTGCATCGTGAGCAAAATCGTTCAGAATCATTCGCAATGGCAACCTAGTCCAATATGCAGATGGTCCATTTTCAACAATTTGTACACTTTGTGGAGTGTGGTTATCTACGTCTGGTTTAGTTGCATCCATAATATTTGTGGCGCACCGTTCTAATTGCACTCCGCGAGCAGTATGCTTTACCCCTGTTGCTATTACAATATCCGCATTTTGCGCATTAATCATTTCTAAAAGCTGAGGCCATGCGTTTGCAAAGCTAATCGGCAGCATTACAGACTTGATATTTACGCTAACATCTTCTGGAAGATCAAGCTCCTGACTTGAATATTGTTCTAAAGCCAATGGCACTTCGTAAGACGGGTTTACGCTAAGATCAGCATATGGTCCAAATCCTGAAATAACTACGTTAATTTGCTTCATAACAATAGCTTTCTACGAATAGCTTTGCTTTTTACTTATCTTTGACTATAAGCGCAAGCAATCGTCCTTCATGTGATTTTCCAGCAAGACCTGCGCGTCTATGAGAATACCAGAGTGGATTTTCCAACGTGCACATTGGGTTTTGCAACGCCTGAAGGCGACTTTTCAGCGTTCCACCTTCGCAATCAACATCGCAAACTGTACTCAATTCTTCGTCTTCTGCCAAATATTGAGTTGCAGCTGTAACTCGCGGTAAAGCGTCAACAACGTTTGCAACTCCTGCCAGCGCTAAATCAATGCGGGCAGCTTCAGCAATATCAATTCCCACTCCACCAAAACGCGTTTGCGTTGCAGTCTGTGGATATCTGCGTTCAAAGTCGCTAGCTATTTCTTCGCCAACTTCGTAGCAATCGCCACAAATACATGGTCCAAGAACAGCTGTTATATTCGAGCGTTCGGCTCCTTTTTCACACATTGCTTCAATAGTAGAATCAAGTACTCCAGCCATTAAGCCTTTTCGTCCGCAATGCGCTGCAGCTATTACTCCAGATTCACTATCGGCAAGTAAAACTGGTAGGCAATCTGCAGCAAACATTCCTAAAGCGAGTGAGCATGCTGTTGAAACTTGCGCATCAGCCTCAATTCGCACTTTTGAATCTGCAAAACCTGTTGCATCGAAACCGTACTGAGTGTTCCACGAATCAACTATTGAATCTGCATCAAATACGCTATTTCCATGCACTTGGCTAACAAGACACAAGTCGGCTTTAAGAGTATTTTGCAAAGCACAACGGTTGCTAAACACAGCTTTAGCATCGTCGCCAGCTTTGCCACCTAGGTTAAGCGACGCAAAATCACCTTCGGAAATGCCACCTAATCGTGTTGTAAAAACGGCGTGAGCGTGCGATCCCAATGGCACTGGAATTGTCACTGGAATTGGCAACCCATGCTCGTCTTCATGAGCAAGTGGCATTCCTGCTACGCTAGTTTCCTGCATATTATTCGCTTTCGTTTTGTTTTATTTGCTGTAACAAGTTATTTGCCGTAAAAGTTAGCCCAAATAAGCTAATTCTTCATCGCTTAACTGCAAATCCGCAGCTTTTAGACTATCCAATATTGTAGCTGGTCTATGAGCGCCTGGAATAACAAAAACGTTATTTCCCTTAGCAAGCTCCCAAGCCAAAACAACCTGCTGATAGCTAACTTTATGAGCATCTGCCACTTTGCGGAATGGGTCAAAAAGATGCTCGTCATATGGGTGACGGAACCCTCCAAGAGGACTCCAGCAAACAAACGCAATTCCAAGCTGCTTGCAATATTGCAACGTGTCTTCATTCTCTAAATGCACTGGAGAATACTGGTTTTGCACAGCCACAAGCTTTTCTCCAAGAATTCCGCGCGCAATGTCAATCTGCTCAACAAATGCGTTAGAAATGCCAATTTCGCGCGCAACTCCTTCATCGAGCAGCTGTTGCATTGCTTCAATCGACTCATTGTATGGAACTTCTGGATCTGGCCTGTGGAAGTAAAGCAAATCAATCGTATCTACGCCAAGAGCCATTGCTGACTCTTTAGCGTGCGCAATCAAATGCTCTGGCTTACCATCTTTACCCCATGTTGGTCGTCCGTCAGTAAAGTTGCGGAAGTGTCCGACTTTTGTTGCAACTAAAATAGAGGACTTGTCTCCATTCCAACTTTCTAAAGCTTCGCGAACAAGCTTTTCTCCAGTTTGTTCCTCGCCGCCAGAACAATAGTATGCCCATGCTGTATCGATATGAGTGCAGCCTGCATCAAGAGCTGCATGAATAGTTTCGATACCCATATCGTGTCCAAGATTGTTTTCAATCGTCAATGGCATTTCACCAAAACCAATAGAAGTGGTTTTAAATGACCCTAAAGTGCGATCCATAATATTAATATTTCCCTTATTTTAAGCCGTTTTAAAATGCCCCCAAGTGCAAAAGCTACTTGAAGGCATTTAGAATTATTTTTATTTTATGCGACTACGCTTTTGTGCGTTCATCTATTTGACTTAAGATTAATCCTCGTCAAACGGGTCAAAATCGCGACGGATCCTACGACGAGGGCGCTCAGAACGCTCTTCGCGAGACGCGCGATACTCATCATAGTGATCGTCATCAGCTGCGTAACGTGGATTACGGTCGTTTCCACGACGATCGGCATTGCGATGAGCAGACCTATCTTCATGGCGATCATCGCGATTATCCCTGCGATCATCCCTATCATCATAACGATCTTCACGTGGAGCGCGTCGACGAGGACGATCTTCAAAATCGTTGTTATCGTAACGATTATCCCTGCGATCATCCCTTCTGGAAGAACGATCCTCATAACGGTCAGAACGATCGCTTCTATCGTTTCGATCATTCCTATCGTCATAACGCGAATCATGATCATCACGAACATTACGGCGGCGAGGGCGCTCATCCCTATCGCCCCTATCATCCCTATCGTCACGTGGAGCGCGTCGGCGATCGCTTCTGCGATCATCCCTATCATCACGATCTTCACGAGGAGCGCGACCACGGTTTTCGCGAGGCGCTGGAGCAGAAGATTCCTGATTCTCAAAACCTGGAATAGCCAAAGAAATCTTACCGCGCTCATCCACGCTTTGCACGATTACTTCTACGTTATCGCCTTCCTTAAGCACATCTTCAACGGTATCAATGCGCTCACCATTAGCAAGGTTACGAATCTGAGAAATGTGCAACAATCCGTCACTTCCAGGAGTCAAGTTTACAAAAGCACCAAAGCTTGTTGTCTTAACAACCTTACCAGTAAAAGTTTCACCAGCTTTTGGAATACGAGGATTTGCAATAGAGTCGATGATTTCCTTCGCCTTCTGAGCAGCTTCGCCGCCTTCAGAAGAAATATAAACAGTACCATCATCTTCAATGGCAATCTCGGCACCAGTTTCTTCTTGAATCTGGTTAATCATCTTGCCCTTAGGTCCGATTACTTCACCAATCTTATCTACAGGAATCGTAGTTGTGATAATGCGTGGAGCAAATGGGCTCATCTCAGCTGGGCAATCAATGCACTCGTTGATAACTTCAAGAATCGTTGCACGAGCTTCGTGAGCCTGCTGCAAAGCGGCAGCCAAAATATCGGCTGGAATGCCATCAAGCTTAGTGTCAAGCTGCAAAGCAGTGATGAACTCGGAAGTACCAGCAACCTTGAAGTCCATATCTCCGAAAGCATCTTCTGCACCGAGAATATCGGTCAAAGTCTTGAAGATATGCTTTCCATCAACATCTCCCGAAACCAAGCCCATAGCAATACCAGCAACTGGAGCCTTCAAAGGCACACCAGCGGCGAGCAAAGAAAGCGTAGAAGCACAAACAGATCCCATAGAAGTGGAACCGTTAGAACCAATAGCTTCAGACACCTGACGAATAGCGTATGGGAACTCTTCACGACTTGGCAAAACTGGCACCAAAGCCTTCTCCGCCAAAGCACCATGACCAATCTCGCGACGCTTTGGAGATCCAACGCGACCAGTTTCACCAGTGGAATATGGAGGCATTTCGTAATTGTGCATATAGCGCTTAGTCTGCGGACCAGAAAGCGCATCCACTTGCTGCTCCATCTTAAGCATATTCAAAGTAGTTACGCCCAAAATCTGGGTTTCACCACGCTGGAATAGCGCAGAACCGTGAACGCGAGGAACAATATCAACTTCTGCACTAAGCGTACGAATATCGCGCAAACCGCGACCATCAATTCTGTAATCTTCCGTCAAAATACGACGACGAACAATCTGGCGCTGCAACTCCTTGAAGGCGTTACCAAGCTCCTTTTCCTTCTCCTCATCGTCCATATCAGTAAACTCTTCTGCGATTGCAGCACGCACGCCTTCCTTAATTTCAGCAATGCGATCTTGGCGTGGGAGCTTTTCAGCAATAGAAAGAGCCTCGTTCAAATCAGCATGAGCAATCTCATCGATTCTTGCATAAAGTTCGTCAGTGTATTCTGGGAACAGCTGGAATTCCTTGGTTTCTTTAGCTGCAATACGCTTCAACTCATTCTGAGCGTCGCAAATAACCTTAATAAAAGGCTTTGCAGCTTCCAAACCACCAGCTACAACTTCCTCATCTGGCTTGATTTGACCCTCGTTATAGATCAAATTCCAAGCGTTCTTGCCAGCGCCAGCTTCGATCATTGCAATAGCAACATCGCCATTTTCAATAACACGACCAGCAACAACAATCTCAAATACTGCACGCTCGCGCTCACTCCAACGTGGGAAAGCAACCCACTGACCATCAATCAAAGCCAAACGCACACCAGAAACTGGGCCTTCAAACGGCAATCCAGAAATCATAGTAGATGCAGATGCAGCATTCAAAGCAATAACATCGTATGCATCATCTGGATTAATTGCCAAAATCGTTTCCACAACTTGCACTTCGTTACGCAAAGTGTGTGGGAACAATGGGCGTAATGGGCGGTCAATAATACGGCACGCTAATGTTGCTTCGTTAGAAGGACGGCCTTCACGACGGAAGAAAGATCCTGGAATCTTTCCAGCAGCATACATTTTTTCTTCCACATCAACAGTTAATGGGAAGAAATCGTAATTTTCCTTTGGGCTAGATCCTGCAGTCGTCGTCGACAAAATCATGGAATCATCATCCAAATATGCGGCAACAGCACCGTCTGCTTGCTGAGCAAGGCGACCAGTTTCAAAGCGTAGCGTACGCTTTCCAAATGAACCATTATCAATAACGGCTTCTACAGCCTTAATTTCGGGACCCTCCACGGGTTCCTCCTTTTCTTAACTTACCTAATCAACCAACATGCGTAATAACATTGACAACTTCGCTTTTGTTATTTGTTTACCTCTAACATCCACGCGAATTTGCAAATTTGCATATGCCAATGTTTCTTTTCGTAGTGTTTTTTGTTTCGGCTACTTCAATCATCCATATTCAATTATGCTTCTAAATCTTCAGTTATAAATCTTATGAATCCTAAATTCTAAAATCCAAAAATATAAGTCTCTACAATATTTTCTATAGTTTTTCCATAACTCTACAAATTAGACACTATAAGTCTGTTTAAAACCAATAGATTTAATTCAAGCTTTTCTATTCTACTTCAAACCCACTAAAACCGATAAACCCGATAAATACATAATGAAAATATTCATCATGAAAATATAAAAGCCCGAGCTTATGCCCGGGCAAAAAAGACTTATCGACGCAATCCGAGTCGATCGATCAAAGAACGATAACGGTTGATGTCTACACGCTTCAAATAATCAAGAAGACGACGACGATCACCAATCATGAGCATCATACCACGACGAGAGTGGTGATCATGCTTATGCTCCTTCAAGTGATCAGTAAGGTCAGCAATACGCTTGCTCAACAAAGCAACCTGGACCTCTGGGGAACCCGTGTCACCCTCATGTGTCGCGTATTCGTTGATGATGCTCTTCTTATCTTCAGCCGTCAATGCCACGGCGTCCTCCTTAATATCACTGCGCGGTGCTGCAACCTTATGATGCAGCGCTCTCAATCCGCGGGCGTTACACGCCAAATGTTGATTCTACAACAACGTGTTAACAAGATTAATTCGATTGAATACTCGTAATTCTACTAATACCCTACTTCTCCAAACATTTCTTAGCTTTGTTAGCAGCATGAGCTTTATAAAGTCCAATAAACGTTGGTACAAGAGAAATCAGCAGAATCGCCACTATAACAAGCTCAAAATTCTTCTGAACAAAAGGAATATTTCCGAAGAAATATCCGAGCATTGTAAAAAGCGACGACCATACCACTCCACCAAGAATCGAGAAAGGAGTAAAACGAGTCCAACGCATTCCAGAAATACCCGAAATAAAAGGCATAAAAGTTCGTATAAACGGGAAAAACCTACCTAAAAACACAGCAAGAGGACCCCATTTATCAATCATCTTCTCTGTTTTAGCAACGCGTTCTGGAGTCAATGCCTTAACTTTACCAGATTCAACAATTCTTCTGCCGAAAAAGTGTCCGATGAAATAATTGCACTGGTCGCCAACAATAGGTGCTATCCACACAACCGCAAGCAAAAGCATAAGCGGAAGAGAACTTTTACCAGTTTGCGAATCTGGAGCGGCAAAGAATCCTGCTGCAAAAAGCAAAGAATCTCCAGGCAAAAATGGGAAAAACACAACGCCTGTTTCAATAAAAACGATTAAGAATATCAATCCCAAAGCAGGAGCTGTACCCATAGCAATCCAACCAGCTATAGCTGAACGCGGGTCTTTAAGAAGATTAAGAATAAAATGAATAAATCCCATACGAATACCTAAAATCCTGTTTTGTAGTGCCGTTTTTCACTTTCTCTGCACGCATTTTGCGCGGATTAACAATTATATTGCACGCTTTAGATTATGAGATTACGATTTGAATCCTGAATTTGTTTCCTTAAAACCGATATTTGACTACAAAACCAAGAACGCTAGCGCACTTACCGTGCACACGCAACACAGACTAACGATTAAACATGCTGATTAACAAGATGATTAACAAGCTAACGATTCGAGATTTTTTACAGACAATCAGGCGTTTTTCGCGTATATTTTATTTTGCTGGTAATGTAGTCATTGAGAATTTGATATTACAAATTTGATCTAGCTTTAAAGTGTTTAACGCGTTTAAAGGAGAGTGGCAAAAGATGGATCAGCGTAAAGCAAACACTGATGCTAACGCAGATAAAACACTTGGATCACCTAACGAATTGGAATCTGAGCTATCGATAGCAGATATTTCCAAACGTCACTCTAATCCTAAACGCTGGATACTCTACTTTGCAGTGCTTCTAGCAGCAATAGTCATTCCATATTGGATAGGTAGAACATTAGCAGTACAACACACTTCATGGGTTGTTCAACATTATTCTGGTTTAACACCACAAGGCGTTGTGTTTATAGCATGGGTTACAACCGTTGCAACAGCTACAACACTAGCAATGGCATTAATAGAGTCTAAAAAATGGCTGTGGAGATTTTTATTCGTTATTTTTCTAACGATTGAACAATTTATAAGCGGCTTATGCTTGCTAAGACTAAGCTTTTGGTACTCAACATACGTCGTTTATGGGTCTGCAGCTGGACTAGCTAATGCAGCAAACCTTGGAATAATATCTGCAGGATTTGGCGTTGCTGTATACGCTGTTTTATTCGTAGGACTACTTGTAATAGTGCCTAAAACATCACGCTTAAATGTGCTGACTTGCAGCTGGGCATCATTTATAATGTTCTATACTATTGAAGTCTTAGCTATTCTTGTGGTGATTTTTGGCGGATTTATGACAGCAATGTAGCTTCCACATATGCATACTAAATGTGTGCACTATATGAAAATACAAATAAGCATTAGGCGCATTATTATTGACATTTAAACGTTTTTTGCAACACTCCATACCGGTTTAGCATTGTACTTTTACGCACCTTGTAGTACAGTGTGCAGAGTTGTTGTAGAACAATGGGGCTATAGCTCAGTTGGTAGAGCGCTTCGTTCGCATCGAAGAGGTCGTGGTTTCGATTACCATTAGCTCCACGAAGCCCACTGCATTCATTCCACCGCAGTGGGCTTTTTCTTTTCTTACTTACTATTGCGCGATTCCTTGTTTGCTGTTGCGCGAAGTTTGAGTATTTCTCTCCTCGCAAGTCCCGTCGCTACGCTCCTCTTTTATTGCTCGTATAGAAATACATCAAACCTTCTGAATATCTAAAACTTTTGCGTATCTTTCATCACCGAGATTCTCGATTTTTCTTGCTTCTTCAGCGAATCACCATTTCATGCTGAGGTTCGCTTCATCCGCTGCAAAAAATCTCGAATCTCCACCGCACCTAGTGAATCCTTAAACATCAAATATCGCCATTGTCAAAAATATTTTCAATTGAATCAATTAACGGATCTGCTTGGCTCATTATTTGCTTAACTCTATTGTCAACGTTTTTATTTTGCGACTTTATAGATCGCGCTAAATCTAACGCGTCGTCAAAAATATTTTCAATACTATCTTGACTAACAGCATAAGACTTAAATAAACTAATCCACGATTTTAGCGAATTAAAAACAAGTTCACACGCATCTATTTTTACAATCTCGTTCTGATTTTTCTTAGCATTTTCAATAAAATTATGCAATTTCGTAATATAATCAACATTTTGCGGCTTGTATTTTCCTTCCGCATAAGATGCAAAGCCTAAATACTCACTTCCAATCGAATAATACATTGATGCCAACTCATAGTCTCTTGATTTAACACCTTTTAACGCTTCTTTAAACCATTCAGATGCTGCTGTTATGCGAGTTTTTCTATTTGAATCACTAACTTCTTCCCCATTTTCAACGCTATAATACCAATATGCTTTACCCACAGATAAGCACAGTTCATACCAATCTTCAGATTTTTTAAGCGTGTTTTTATACTCATTAATCAACGCTGTAAAATCTTCTCTTTCATCAAGAGTCCACCGAAAATCTTCAATTTGATGCACTAAAAGTCTGAGTATTGGTTGAATGGAAAGCGGCTGAATATTTGCATTAAAAAGTTTTATTTGCAATCGCATGGCTTGATTAACATTTTGAATCACCTGCTTAGAATCCACTGATTTTGCCGCTGTTCTCATGTAGTTTTTATATTTTTCAACATCACTTATTTTCTCTATAGCATTCTTGTTTCTTTTTTCATCATTGTTACGAGTCAGTTGCACATAATCATTTTTTCGACTACTTATTTGACTATTTGATGTTAAAGAATGCAATGATGTTCCTATCAAAAAGCAGCCAACAACAACCATCAGTATGCAGCAAATAATTTTGATTACAATATTTCGATAACTATTCCTACCACTCTTTTTATGAGTATTTTTACGCATACTCCTACGACTACTCTTACGTTTATCACGACGATTATTCTTATAATGATTTACACGCGACCTGATATTTTCTATACCCTCTACGCCAGAATCTAAATTGTCTCCTAAATAATTTTCTAAGCAATCCTCTAACGACTGAGCAAATTCTTTACAATCCGCATAACGCTCCAAAGGATTTTCTAACATGGCGCGCATTAAAACAGCTTGAAGATCGTTAGCAAAACCACCATCAGCTAAGTCGAAATTAGTAAAGTGCTTTGTAGCATCATAATGCTCTGAGTTTTCTGAGTCTATAGTCTTATTATCAGAAAAACATTTACCCGTAAGAGCAAACCACAATGTAGCACCAAGAGAATACACATCAGTAAAAACGCCTATTTTGGATTCAGGCTTAAAAAGTTCTGGAGCAGCAAATCCACGAGTAGCAAAACGCGCATCTTGTTTAAATCTGCTTGGTTGCACCAACACACCATCTTTATTTTTAATTTCTAATGCAGATCCAAAGTCAATTAAATAAACTTTTGAATCCGCACCAAGCATAATGTTAGATGGTTTTAAATCACAATAAACAATAGAAGGATTAAGTGAATGAAGATATTGCAATAAGCCACACAATCGTATACCTAAATTACACACTTCGGCAGGACTCATAACACCTTCTTGTAAAATCATTGATTTTAAAGAAAATCCGTCAACATAGTCGCGAACAGCGTATGCTCTGCCATTCTCCTCAAAAAAATCAACAATTCTAGGTATAGAAGGATGATTGCAATGATTTAAAACCTCAACTTCTGCGCGCAAAGACTGCAAAATCAAGGCTTTTTTATCGTCATCAAAATCAGTAGCAGTTTCTTTTATAGCCCACTGCTTATGAAGAACATTATCTACCGCAAGATAAACAGTAGATGTTCCTCCAGCTCCAAGTTTTCCGAGAATCTGATATCTTCCGCCCACACAAACCATATTTGCCGCACTTTCATAAAATCAAAATGACAATAATCCTGTGCTGCAAACTTTATAGACTAATTTGCGTATTGAAAATACTTATAGAACAATGTGTACCAAAGCCATCAAAACCCTAGAAAAATAAGGGAAAAGTTATCCACATTGCTCACATTGCTCAATCAATATCCGCGCCAAGAGCAGTCAACTTACCGCGGAAATCTGCATAACCACGGTCAATAAGCGAAATACCCTTAACATTAGATGGACCCTTAGCTGCAAGAGCCGCAATAAGATGACTAAAACCGCCTCGCAAATCAGGAACATCAATATCTTGACCAGTAAGAGGCGTCGGACCAAAAATCACAGCAGAATGCTTGTAATTTCGCTGCTGGAATCGGCAAGGAAGAGAACCTAAGCACTCGCGATACAACTGAATCATAGCGCCCATTTGAACAAGCGGTTTTGTAAAGCCAAAACGATTTTCATAAACAGTTTCGTGAACAATACTCAAACCTTTAGCCTGCGTTAAAGCAACAACAAGAGGCTGCTGCCAATCAGTCATAAAACCAGGATGAACATCGGTTTCAATAGCAACAGGATGCAAATCACCACCCGGATGCCAGAAGCGAATACCGTTATCCGTAACGTCAAACTGACCACCAACTTTACGGAACACGTTTAAGAAGGTCATCATCTCTGGCTGAGTAGCCCCTTTAATAAACACGTCACCATGAGTTGCGAGCGCAGCAGAAGCCCAAGATGCTGCCTCAATCCTATCTGTTAAAGCCGTATGATTGTAGCCTTGAAGCTTATCAACGCCCTCAATCCTAAATGTGCGATCAACGTCTACAGAAATAATAGCGCCCATTTTTTGCAAAACAGCCACCAAATCCATAATTTCTGGCTCAATTGCAGCACCCGAAAGCTCTGTTTTACCTTCTGCAAGCACGGCTGCAAGAAGAGTTTGCTCAGTGGCACCAACCGATGGATAAGGTAGATGAATTTTAGTGCCATGCAAACCGTTAGGAGCAGTAATATGAATACCATCCTCATGATCTTTATCTACATTCGCACCAAGTTTACGCAAAGTTTCAAGATGGAAATCTATTGGACGCCCTCCAATATTGCACCCACCTAAAGCTGGGATAAAAGCCTCACCAAGTCTGTGAAGAAGCGGACCAGAGAAGAGAATCGGTATTCTAGAAGATCCTGATAATGTATCTACGTCTGCAACATCAGCAAGCTGAACATTGCTTGCGTCAATACTAACAACGCCTGCAGCACCATCGACATCTACGTTTACTCCATGCAAACGCAGCAAATCAGAAACAACGTGAACATCTCTGATTTCTGGAACATTCTTTAACACGGATTTCCCAGGAGCAAGCAAAGCTGCAACCATTGCTTTACTAACAAAGTTTTTTGCACCACGAACTTTAATAGCTCCGTTAAGCGGCTTGCCACCTTCTACATGCAAAACGTCTGCAGCGTCAATGCCACTTTCGTTCTGTTCAGCCGTATTATGCGCAGACACATTTACCTCTTTCGTTTGCAACTAAAACTAATCACTATAATACCGACATGCGTGCCAATAACACATACCAATTCGAGCATTAACCAAGCTACTTTGCTGCGCGAGACCGCCATCTTCTCAATAGCCTTGCAAAAAGCGAAGGTTTTTGCAATAAATCTACTTCTGGCAAATCGTGATCGCAATCCGCGTTTAGACCATAAGTATACGCCTTTTTAGACGAAGGTTTTCCAACTAAATCACCAAATTCAAGCATTTGCGTTCTAGGCTCGTATGGGTGACGTATGTCAAATTCGATAAGTCTTGCACCACATTTAGATGCAGCTGGCCCATAAGATCCAAAACCACACGTTGCAGTAGACATAAGTAGCATATCCGAATCTTTACAACGTCCAGCAAACGCGTTTCTGTGATCATGCCCTGCGCAGAAAGCGAAAGTGCCAATCTTTTGCAAAATATCATATTCCCCACTGTCTTTATCTGGGCAACTCACACCTTCTCCAAGATAACCATCTGGCAAAACGCGATTATCGTCTAACGCGTAATATTTTCCAGCAAAACGCCTGTACCCCTCGATCGCATGTTCCTGAGACGCATAATCTTTAGAAACTTCACGCATTAAACCATAGTATTGAGGAAGAGGAAAATGCTGGAAAACACAGAATTTTGGAGGCGATAACTTTGGCAAATTTCTCAAAAAATCAAGTGCCTTATCCGAAGGTTTCCCATAACCTCCACTCTTCTCATAGTCTCCAGAATTAACCAAAACTAATGAAAATATAACATTTTCCTGATTCACATCCATAACTGGAAGCGCAAACGTACCAGCTTCACAAGGAAAAATAATTTGATTTGGCAATATGCATTTAGTGGATTGCAAAGCTGCAACATTGCAACTAGAAGAATCATAATTATTCGACTTGTTTTGCGAAGAACGGTTCATGCAACCCTTAAACTCTTGATACAAAGAATCCAATTCTTCATTGCTTAACCCACATTGAAAATCATGGTTTCCGTAAGTCAGCGCCCATGGAATTGAACGATCTTCCAAAGGATGCACCATACGCTTAATGTGCTCAATAACTTTTTTTCGCGTTGCATCTAGTTTTTCTGCATACGACTCATCCTTAGGCGAGTAATTATCAGAAAATCGTCCTGAGGAAGAGTCGAAAGCCTCCGAAGACCAGCGTCTGCGTACAAATGTATCCGCAAAATCTTTAACATATCCAGCAATTTGATTACCCGTAAAAATCACAATATCTGGCTTAACAGCATCACAAGCGGACTCTATAAGCCTAATTGTATCTTTGCTAATTTTTGGAGCATCCTGAACATCTGCAAACTGCAAAACACGAAATTTGCCAGAAAGATGGAATTGCAATTTACCTAATCGTGCAGAAATAGACATCGGCAAATTAACCGATTCAGAAGAATTAGCCGATTCAGAAGTGGATAAAACTTTAGACTCATCGCTATTCGTAGATTCTGCAATTTCTGACATGATTCAAGCATACGGCACATCAGAGAACAGTATCAACAAAAGATTTAACAAAATTCAAAGAATTTAACGCGAAGTTATTAAGACTGCACTCGAACTACAGAAAAATAAAGAAATATACCCAAAAATGGCGAAACGTAGAGATTTTTTACAAGATTTTCAGGTAATTCACAGGCAATAACATCTTTGTCTTAAGTAAAGGATGCCTATTATAGAGATATCAAGGAAAAAGCAAATCAACATAACGAATGATTTGCAAGAACTAATAACTGAACCTCTCTTCTTCTCTTCTCTTTCATAACCCCGGGTTAATAGCTCGGGGTTTTTGATTACATTATAAAAAATTACATTACAAAATTACGGATTATTCCCCAAAAAACAAAACAAAAGTCGGGATGCAGCAAACACCACACCCCGACTTATGCACTGATAAAATCAGATACGCGCAACAATCACAAAACGCGCATTAAAAATCAAACAATAGGCTCTACCTGGTTAAATCCAAGCTCCACAGGAGTTTCGCGACCGAAGATAGAAACAAGAACCGTAAGCTTCTGCGTTGTAGGATCCACATCCGACACCACGGCAGCCATAGTCGCAAATGGACCATCGGTAACTGTAACCTGATCGCCAACCTTGTAAGCAACCTCAACGGTACGCTTACGAGCCGCAGCAGGCTTATCTCCAGCCTTCTTCAAAGCCTCAGACGCAATCATAGGAGCCATCATATCGATAACTTCCTTACGGCTAAGAGGAGCAGGCTCCTTAGATGGGCCAACAAAACCAGTAACGCCTTCAGTTTCGCGCACAATACGACGAGCATTCTCATCTGGCCACATACGAATAAGCACATATCCCGGGACGCGAACGCGAGTAATAACCTTCTTACCCTTGTCAGTGTGCTTTTCAACCTCTTCCATCGGCACTTCAATCTGGAAAATCTTGTCTTCCAAACCAAAGCTTTGTACACGAGATTCAACGTTAGTTTTAACGCGCTTCTCGTAGCCAGAGTAGGTGTGGAGAACGTACCACTTGCCTTCAAGAGTGCGCAAAGTCTTAGAGAATTCCGCAACAGCGGCAGCACCAGCATCTGTAGCATCAACTTCTTGCGCAGCGGAAGAATCGCCAGCAACCGTTTCAGCAGGCTCAGCAGGAGACTCGGTCTCACCAGCTACGTTTTCACTATTTTCAGAAGCATCTTCTACGACAACAGTATCTGCAACATCTGCGTTCTCAACATTTGCAGCATCAGCCGAAATATCAGCTGCGTCAAAATCCGCAAGATCATTCACAGAATCAACATTTTCGAGATTCAACTCGTCAGTCATATTCGCACACCCTCAAAATTCGTTGAAATCAGCCAAACAGCCACATAACAGACTTACCCAAACCGAAGTCCATAACAGTGACGAAAACCATCAAGAAAATAACAAAAATAAACACGGAAGCTGACCAAGCAAACAATTCCTTGCCGTGAGGAGCAACGACTTTGCGAGTCTCATCAATAGTTTGCTTAATGAACATGCCAATACGCATGAACAAATTCGGCTTCTTCTCTTTTGCCTTGGCCATGCTTGAATCCTTCGTTTGAAAATTGTTAACAATAAAACTGGCAGGGACGGCGGGACTCGAACCCACAACCTACGGTTTTGGAGACCGTTGCGCTACCAATTGCGCCACATCCCTAGGTGAACTTGCTAATCATACCTTAAAAAGATTGACTTGGCAAAACCGCCAAGTAGATATGTTAGCGGAAGGGCAAGATTTAAGGGTTTTATTATGATTAGCGAGTGTCGCTAAACGCGCGGTTGCTGGCGACTTTTGCGCGCGTAAACAACGCGCTGGCGCCTTTAAAACGCGCTGCCGCCTTCAATCCACTGCTTCATACGCCTCATGCCCTCGGCAAGCTGACTATCCGCCAAAGCACACGAGAATCGCAAGTAACCAGGCGCACCAAAAGCCTCTCCAGGAACAGCGGCAACATGCGCTTCATCAAGTAGCATTTGCGCGAGCACAGACGACGTGCCTGGAATCTTAGAATCCTTGCCCATCGGGCGATCGAGCAGTGCCTCAACGTTTGCAAACGCGTAGAAAGCGCCGTGCGAAAGAGGACAAGTCACGCCATCAATATCGTTTAACGCTTGCACAATCGCCTTGCGACGAGCGTCGAAGGAATCACGCATTTTTGCAACTTCATCTAATGGTCCGCCGACTGCTGCAAGAGCTGCGCGCTGTGAAATATTGGAAACGTTAGACGTCATGTGGCTTTGAAGCTTAATCGCAGCTTTTGCGACATCAAGCGGCGCAACCATCCAGCCAACACGCCAACCCGGCATTGCGTACGTTTTAGCAACACCGTTCAAAACAAGCAGCTGGTCGCGCACTTCTGGCACTTCTACGCCAATATACGACGTTTTTACGCCGTCGTAATGCAAGTGTTCGTAGATTTCATCGGAAAGTACCCAAATATGGTGTTTTACAGCCCATTCGCCAATCGCGCGAATCGTTTGCGCGCTCCAAATAGCGCCTGTTGGATTAGAAGGCGAAGTTACAATAATCGCACGCGTGCGTGGGGTACGAGCCGCCTCAATCGCCTCAATATCTGGCTCAAAACCACGATCCGCGCCAGATATAACAGGCACAGGCACGCCACCTGCAAGTTTTACTGCCTCTGGGTAGCTTGTCCAATATGGCGCTGGGATTATAACTTCATCGCCATCGTTTAACAAAATCTGGCATGCTTCGTAAACAGCTTGTTTGCCGCCATTCGTTACAACAACTTGATTTGGGGAAACATCGTAGCCAGAATCGCGCTTGACTTTGCGCGCAATCGCCTCGCGAAGCTCTGGAAGACCAGCCGTAGCCGTGTACTTGTAGTTTTTTGGGTCTTTGCATGCGGCGGCTGCGGACTCAACAATGTAGAGCGGCGTTGGAAAATCAGGTTCGCCTGCGCCGAAGCTAATAACGTCGATTCCTGCGGCTTTCATTGCTTTTGCTTTGCCATCTACAGCAAGCGTTGCACTCGGTGCCACTTTGTTAATGCGATTGCTCATAGAGCGCCATTGAGAGTTTGATGCGTTTGCTGCTGTATTTGCTGCGATATTTTCTGCCATACTCTACAGTGTAACCATTACACGTTATTTCCCGATTTTGCGCATAAATTGGGTAGAATTTGGTACAAAGTCAGGAAAATCGCTTGCGCGCTCTAAGCGCGCGAGCGTCTTCGCCACGCAGAAGCAGTGCTTCTGCCTTGAGTGGCTCAGCGCTCCGAATTGCCTTCGCGCGCTACGCTTTAAGCGCTCAGGCAGGTCGGAGCGCAAGTGAGGTAGAGATTCGAGATTTTTTGCCGCGAGCGAGGTGAGCCTCAGCGCCGAAAGGTGGTGACTCGCCGAGAGAGCAAGAAAAATCGAGAATCTCGGTGATTAAGCTATACGCAATTGCTCAAGCATGTAAGAGGGCTGGGTGATTCTTGGTCGAACAGTATAAGAGCGGCAGCCGATACCAAATAATCCAATGATCAACCACTACAAACAAACCTCAACACAAAAACAAAATCAAAGACAAAACGGAACAACCGCAACTCTAGACTACACGTAATAGGCGGAGCGTTGTGAGACAAGAATTAGCCAGCCCTCTCGCAACAGTAGGTAAGAAAAACGCAAAAGCAAGCAAATGCTATAAAAGCACAAGATTATCGCGATGCACCACAGGATGCGCGTATTGCCGCCCCAAAGTCGCCTCTAAATCGTCCGTAGTAAGACCCATTACCTGCGGTATCTCGTCTGAATCAAATGCAACTAGCCCTTTGGCTAAATGATTGCCATGCTCGTCATCAATCCACACTGGATCGCTTGCAGAAAAGTCGCCAGCAACCCCTACGATTCCAGCAGCCAGCAGGCTTGCCTTCCCTCCTCGAACGGCTGCAGCTGCACCAGAATCTACAATAATCGAGCCATTCGGATTAGACGCAAAACCAATCCAAAGTCTTCTGGAAGACGCGCGCGAATTTAGTGGCGCAAACACGGTTCCAACTGCTTTCCCCGATAGTGCGCCCTCCGCGTTACTAGCACATGTCAAAAGCGTTGGGATTCCAGAAACAGCAGCAACGTGCGCCGCATCCATCTTGGTTATCATTCCGCCTGTGCCTACACCCGAAATGCTGGAGCCAACTTTAACATCGTCTAGCGCGCGCGTAACATCGGGAACAAAACTAATCCGCTTAGCATCTGGCTCGCTAGGCGGAGCCGTGTAAAGCGCGTCAACATCTGTTAAAAGAAACAGCGTATCTGCTCGCACAATGTTCGCCACAAGCGCCGCAAGCCTATCGTTATCACCAAAACGTATTTCGTTGCTAGACAGAGCATCGTTTTCGTTTACGATTGGCACAACGCCCAATTCTAGCAGCCTAAGCATTGTGCGTTGGGCATTACGATAACGCGAAGGACTTATAGTAACGTCTGCCGTTAGTAGCATTTGCCCTACTCTTATGCCGAATTCCGCAAATGCTGACTCATATTGGTACATGAGCAAGCCTTGTCCAACTGATGCTGTTGCTTGCTGAGTCGGCACATCTTTAGGACGTTCATTAAAACCAAGTAGTCCAAATCCCGCTGCGATAGCACCAGAAGATACTAAAACTACATTAGCTCCAGACATTTGAGCACGGCTAATAGCCGTAACAAGAGCACGTAATTTTTGCACGTCTAAATGACCAGATAAGTCTGTAAGCGAGCTAGAGCCAACTTTTACGACTATTGTGTTCGCATTGCTAATTGAACGCCGAATCTCATCTTCGGTAGGCTCAACTGCCTTATTAATCATTTACTCACCACGTCCAAATAAACTCTGCTCATCGTGTTTGTCGTCATCTACCGATGGATCTGCCCAATGACCTTGCTTTCTCTCCGCCATCATCGCATCTCTCACAGCGCTCTTTGCATCCATCATCATGTGATAATCGCGTCTGCGCTCCGCATTCGTGCGCCTTGCACCTCTAGGGTCATTTGCTTCAAGTCGCAAGTCTTTTCCACGCGCGCCCAAGCTAGCGCCGTCCAAACCTTCCGCACCTGCTGCAATGCTTGGATCCCAGTCGAAGCAAACCATGCGGTTTCCGCGACCAATCCTAATCTCGTCTCCTGGACGTGCACCCTTCTTGCGCAACTCGTCTTCTACACCAAGTTTTGCTAAGCGATCCGCCAAATAGCCAACTGCCTCGTCGTTGTCGAAGTTTGTTTGCACAACCCAACGCTCTGGCTTAGCGCCCGTAACAGTAAACCAAAAGTCGCCATTTTTGTCTTCTTCGCGCTCGATTGTAAAGTCGCTAGCACTTCCGCGGCCATCATCTCTGCGTCGTCTCAATGCTGGCTGTTCAAGCGGCTGAATAACAACTCGCTCTTCTTCTCGCGCTGCCTCTTGCTCAGCAAGCTTTTCGCGCATACTAGCCACCATCTTTCCAAGCGCAAAACCAAGCTCTTTCAAGCCTTCGTGAGACGCAGTAGAAATCTCAAAAACTGGAAAGCCCATTTTTTCAAAGTCGCTTCGCACAAATTCTGCCAACTCTTTTGCCTCTGGCACATCAATCTTGTTTAGCACAATAATTCGCGGACGCTCTGGAATCGGAATCGCTCCAAGCGGCAAATCCAACTTGTTTGCGTATTGCGAAAGCTCGTGTTCCAAAGCCTTATAATCGCTGATTGGATCGCGATTGGGTTCAAGCGTTGCGCAGTCGATTACGTGGGCGATTATTTCCGTGCGCTCAATGTGGCGCAAAAATTCTAGCCCAAGCCCTTTTCCTTCGGAAGCTCCTGGGATCAATCCTGGCACGTCTGCGATTGTGTAGCGGTATTCACCAAAGCTGACCACACCAAGGTTTGGAACAAGCGTTGTAAACGGATAATCTGCGATTTTTGGTTTTGCAGCGCTGATTGAAGCTACAAGACTTGACTTTCCTGCAGACGGGAAGCCCACTAGCGCGACGTCTGCTATCGACTTTAGTTCTAGGATTACGTCTCGTTCTTCGCCAGGTTCGCCTAGTAGTGCAAAACCTGGAGCGCGGCGAGTTTTATTGGCAAGAGCGGCGTTTCCAAGGCCTCCAGCACCTCCTGCTGCGACTACGAATGTGTCGCCTACATGTTGCAAATCAGCCAAAACGTTGCCTGGCTTTTTTTGCGCGCCCGATGCACCCTTCGCCTCAAAAATTACGGTTCCGACTGGCACTGGCAACATAAGGTCTTCTCCTTTGGAGCCGTCCTTTGTATCACCTAAACCCATTGTGCCACTCTGCGCTACGCGATGTGGCATGAATCGGTAGTCGAGTAGGCTGTTAGCGTTGCGATCGGCTACGAATATAACGCTTCCGCCATTTCCGCCATTTCCGCCATTTGGACCTGCAAGTGGCTTGTATTTTTCTCTGCGCACGCCTGCGGATCCGTTGCCGCCGTCGCCGCCTTTAACGTGTACCGTTACTCGATCTACAAAATCGCTCATAACTTTTACCTTACTTGATGCTCAATACTCGCCAGATTTGCAAAAACAAAAAAGCCGCACCGAACGGGGTGCGGCTAGAAGATTAATGAGTTACTCAGGCGGTAACTACGTCTACAACCTTGCGATCGCGACGAATGCCGAACTTCACATTGCCGTCCACCAAAGCGTACAGCGTGTGATCCTTACCCAAAGCAACGTTCTGTCCTGCATGGAACTTGGTGCCGCGCTGGCGAACAATAATGTTTCCAGCCACAACAGCTTCTCCACCGAACTTCTTAACGCCAAGATATTGCGCCTGTGAGTCGCGACCGTTGCGCGAGCTAGACGCACCCTTCTTATGTGCCATCTTGCTGTCCTTTCAGGTTTATAACACCGTCAATCAGGCGATGGCCGTGATCTTGACGAGAGTCAACTTCTGACGATGACCCTTGCGGCGAGCCACGCCAGTCTTGTTCTTATACTTCATAATGCTAATCTTTGGACCCTTAGCTTCGTCGTTAAGAACTTCTGCCTTAACTGTGATCTTTGCAAGATCCTTAGCGCTTAAGGTCACCTTAGCACCGTCAACAACGAGCGCGACCGGGAATTCCACGGTATCGCCCTTCTTTGCATCGAGACGGTTTACGAGGATGGCGTCTCCAACCTCAACCTTCTCTTGATGGCCACCGGCCTTCACAATCGCGTACATAATTCGTTCCTTAGCTAAATTGAAAGCTTTACTATTGCCTCACGCGCAGCGTTGAACCTGCGGCAAGACACCGACTATCAAAATTACACCGACCCCTGTACTAACGTCAAGTCTTAATTCATAAAGTCGAAATAAGCAATAGACATTATTGTACTCGAGCCGTATACTTTGCGTCTATTTTTTAGTTTTCACTAGATTCTTGAGAGCTTTCTGTGGATTCTTGAGATTCTTGCGAATCATCAGATTCCTCAATTTTCCCGACTACCTGCGATTCTTCACTGCTTTCTGCAGATTCATTACTCGCATCTACTGCAGAAAAGTCGCCAGCAACCGAAGATTCATCAACACTGTCAACACCGTCAACACCGTCAACAACACTATCGCCTGCATCGTCACCATTAGCAACGTCATATGCAGCTACAGCATTCACATCATTATTGTTATCGTCTTTATTATCGTTATAGTCTTTTTCGTCACTTTTACGCAAAGACTCCTCCAAGAAAGCCGACGACGCTGCAGCGGCAGCAATACGCGCTAATTTGGCGCGAACATCCGCACTGGACTCCTGCTTAACCACAGGCATAGGGTCCGCAATACTTCCATGACCATGCTTATTGGTTTTAATAAACGGATCACCGCCCTTAAGCGCGTAAGGATCCGCATACTCCGAAGACACAGTCGGCTCGTCGTGAAGAATAAACCCACGACCCTTGCAAGTCGGGCACTCCTCCGAAAACGCCTCGACCAAACCCTGTCCAACGCGCTTACGAGTCATTTGGACAAGGCCAAGAGATGTGACCTCCGCAACCTGATGCTTTGTGCGGTCGCGCGCAAGACACTCAACAAGACGGCGCAAAACAAGATCGCGGTTCGCTGGCATAACCATGTCAACGTAATCGATCATAACCATGCCGCCAATATCGCGAAGTCGCAGCTGACGCGCAATCTCCTCGGAAGCTTCCAAATTGCAGCGAGTCACAGTCTCTTCCAAAGACTTACCGCGACCAATAAAACGACCCGTATTTACGTCAATCGTTGTCATTGCCTCCGTTCGGTCAATAACAATCGAACCGCCTGCAGGAAGATAAACCTGGCGCTCCATGCCCTTTCTAAGCTGGCTGTCGATTTGCCACTTGTCGAACACGTCTTTGCCTTCATGCTCAGCAGGATCCCAATACTCAATCTTGCTGCGCAAATCAGGAGCCATCATCTCCAAGTATTCACAAATGCGGTCATACGCGCCCTTGCCTTCCACAATCATCTTTTGGAAGTCATCGTTAAATATGTCTCGAACAACACGAATAGCCACATCTGGCTCGCCTTGCAAAAGCTTTGGACGCTTGCCATGCAAGAACTCTTCTCGCTTCGTTTCGATTCGTTCCCACTGTTTTACAAGCGATTCAAGGTCTTTTTCAATCGCATCTTCACTAGCACCATCTGCGGCGGTTCTAATGATTATGCCCATGTCTTTAGGCGCGATTTTGCTTACGATTGCGCGAAGTCGGCTGCGTTCACGGTCGGATAGCTTGCGACTTACGCCCGTCATCGCTCCAGACGGAACAAGCACAAGGAACCTACCAGCAAGCGTTACTTGCGATGTTAGTCGCGCACCCTTATGGCCTATAGGGTCTTTAGTAACTTGCACTAAAACAGGGTCTCCTGCCTTAAACGCAAGCTCCATTCTTCGCGGCTGTCCTTCTAATCGGGTTGTATCCCAGTTGACTTCGCCAGCGTAAAGCACGCCGTTTCTAGCCTGACCAATGTCTACGAATGCGGCCTCCATGCTTGGCAGCACATTTTGTACACGACCAAGGTAAATGTTTCCTACTGTTGCAACTTCTTGAATATCAGAAACATAGTGTTCTACAAGAATATTGTCTTCGATTACAGAAATTTGCGTGTGACGATCGCGTTCACGCACAACCATAAGTCGGTCAACGTTTTCACGCCTTGCCAAAAAGTCTTGCTCCATAAGCAAGTTTTGGCGATTACGCTCCCTGCGATTGTCACGACGACGCTGCTTTTTGGCTTCAAGTCGCGTAGAACCTTCAATATCCGTAATCTCATCAATATACTGCTGTTTTCTAGATCTTCGACTAGATGAATCGGAGTCTATTGACACAAAACGCGATTGTGTGCTTTGTGAATTTTGCGAACTTTGCGAACTTGAGGAACTTTGAGACGAATCGTCAGAAGATTTCGACCTGCGACGACGGCGACGACGAGTGTACACTTCCTCGTCATCTTGAGATCGCAACTCGTCTGGATCTGGAATTAAATCGCGGTCTTCTTGAGAAACTTCTATTTCGTTTATGTCATAATCGTCAGCGTATGAAGAATCATCCGAAGATAGGCCGGATGTTGTTCTACGGCTTGATCTATCAGACTTATCTGTCCTATCTTCCTTATCTGCGCGAGACGGTCTGCGACGACGGCGACGACGGGTTATCATTTCTCCGTCTTCATCATCATTATTTTCTAAATCAGAAGTTTTTGTATACTTGCGGGTTGATTTAGAATCTACATCATTATCTGACTCAACACTATTTTCAATTCTTTCGTCAATTACATCATCGATTGGAGAATAAACTATGTCGTCGTATTCAAGGTCTTCTTCTATTTGCTCGACTTCTGCGGCGGCGCGTCTTTCGGCAGCGTTTAGTCTGCGATTCTTGCGTGACTTTCTATGATTTTGATCATCGTAATTATCCTGATTGTCACGATTCTTACGACCATTATTGTTATTCTCGCTATATTTGTCACCATTATCTTTGTCAAGGTTAGCTTTATCAAAATTAGACTTATCCAAGCTATCCTTATCCAGATAATCTCGATTATTTCTACTTATTCTGCTATCGCTTCTATTATCAATTTCGTTTAAATCTTCAGGATTTGCACGATTGGATCGATCTGTGCGATCTGCACGATTTACTCTAGAACGCACACGAATAACACGTGTATCATCGTCAGATTCAGAATCATAGTTATCGTCAAAATTGTTACGATTATTGCGATTTTTGCGACTACGTACTCTACTTAAATCCTCGTCTTCATTGCGATTCTTCCTGTCATTCCTGCCAGAACGCGTTTTACGCAACTTTCGTGAACTGCGACTATTGTCTTTGTCTAAATCATCTCGACTGTTTTCTCTATCGCTTTCATTTGCATCATCGTCGTAATCGAAATCACGCATACGACTATTGTTTTCAGGCAAACGATGAGGTAAAACAGGCTCCTGAAAAAGTAGCGATGTTATCGGTCTTACAGGAGTTTGGTGCTCAATAACACTTTCAGATTCAGTTTCCTCAGAGCGTGTATCGTAATCGTTTCCGCCTTGTACGTGTAGTTTCATCGATTCGCCAGCTGCTCCTGCAACTCTTACAACGCGTCTTCCAGCTCTTCTGCGTCTTGTGCTTGACGATGCGTCTTGCGAACCTGAAACCACATTGACAACACCTGCTGTAACGGGTGATGTAATAGTTGATACAGCTGCTGATCTTTGCTCGTCAGCTGCGTTAGTAGATTCGTTCGCGCTTGAATTTGCTGCTACGAATGAAAGATTTTTATCTTCATTTTTATCATTATTGGCTTCGGGCACGGTGAAGCCTTCTCGTGTTACTCTGGGCACTATGCTCCTAGCGAAACTCTGCAATAGTTTCGCGCTCTTAGCCTGAAGAATGCACACGCTTATGCGAGCCACCCCTAAGGCTATCAATAAAGTCTAGCTGCACGACAGCGGACACCAGCCTCGCCCAAAATCATGCGTGAAAATCACGTGAGGGGATCGACGCCGTCGAATGCTCTGGCGGCTTGCAGCGCCACCGTTTTCTAGTATGCCATATTGCAACGTCAAATAACATGCGCCAATAAAAGTAACATACGCCAATAAAAGTCGATTGCGCATTACCCACAATCCAAAAATCAGCGCTAAAATCGTTTTCATGGGTTTAATCAGTGCTATGCAAGGCTTTTGCATAATTGGCATCGTCATTGCCGCAGGGTACGTAACCGCGCGTCTTCGCATCGGCGGATCGCAAGCACAAATGGTGCTTAATCGCGTAAGCTTTTTTGTTTCTAGTCCTTGTTTAATGTTTGCAATACTTGCAAAAGAGCCAATTTTTGAGATTTTCCACTCGTCAATTTTTGTTGCGTTTTTCTCCGCAATGATTGTTGGCGTTGCATTTATTCTGCTTAATCGCCTGTTTTTCCGTCTTCCTGCGGCAGATTGCACAATTGGCGCGCTTAACTCGCTTTACTTAAACTCAAACAACATTGGCTTGCCTGTTGCAACTTATATTCTTGGAAATCCCGCGCTTGTTGCCCCAATTTTAGTTATGCAGCAAGCTGTTTTTACGCCTGTTGGACTAACGGTTTTAGACGTTACAACTACTGGAAAGTGCTCGCTTAAACGCATTGCTCAACAGCCGCTTAAACAACCACTTTTAATTGGTTCACTTGGAGGAATTATTATTTCGGCAATTTCCGCAAAAATTGGCTATTTTCCTGTTCCGAATTTTCTTTATGACCCGATTAAAATGATTGGCGATTCAGCGGTTCCTATGATTTTAATGGCTTTTGGAATGTCACTTTACGGCAGCAAGCCGCTACAAAAAGATTCTAATCGTGCTGCTATTGCGACTGTTGCTATTCTGAAAAACTTGATTATGCCAATTATTGCGTTTTTATTGGCTTATTTTGTTATGGGTTTCCGAGGTGCCACTCTTTACGCGTGTGTTGTGCTGGCGGCTCTTCCGACTGGCCAAAACGTGTACAATTACGCTGCAAGATACAATGTTGGCTTGAGTTTTGCGCGCGATGGAATCCTGTTTTCTACGGTTACGAGTCCGATTTGTATTGCGTTAATCGCAGCAGTTTTAGGGTGACTAATCCTCCCGCATTTGTTCCCTATTTAAGCAAATATAACTACAAACACTGGCAAAAATAAACAAACACAAAAAATGCTTCCGGTTTTGAAAGCCCCTAGTAGCAAACAAAACCGAAAGCAACAACACTCAACACCCAAAACCCAACAAGCTAAACGAATCAACACTGGGAAGAAAAGAAAAACAATAGCAAACCAATGTTAAAACAATAAAACCAAAGAGAATCGGGAATAAACCAGTGTGATGCTTCCCTACAAAACACCACACCAGTCGTTGAGCGCAAACCCTAAATAAGGTGGTAAATAATGCTTAGTGACGCATCTTGCGAACAGCAGCACCCATACCAGCAAGCATAGAAGCAGCCAAAGCAGTCAAAGCAACACCAACACCAGCATTACCAAGCTTCTCGCCAGCCTTACCATGACCATTACCACCCTTAGCAGCAAGCTCACCCTTAGCAGCAGACTTACCAGCAGCAGCTGGAGCAGCAGCCTGAGCCTTAGCAACCTCAGTCTTCTTAGCAGAAGCCTGAGCAGCAGGACCAAACTTACCATTCAAAGCATCAGCATAAATCTGCTTCGTACCAGGAACAGCTGGGAAATCAGCAGCCAAAGGATCAGAAGTCACAACAGGAGGAAGAGCAGCAGGATTCACACCCAAACGAACCGCATCATTATAAGCATCCTTATACTCAGCCAAAGCCTTGTTATAAGCAGCAACAGCAGCGAAAGCAGCATCACGAGCAGCATTAAACTCAGCTTCAGCCTTCTGCTCAGCATCAAAAGCACGCTGCTCATGAGCATGAGCACGGTTCAAAGCATCACGAAGAGCAGTTTCCTTAGCAGAATTATTCTCACCAGAAGCCAAGAAATCAGTCAAATCCTGGTTAGCCTTCTCAGCAGCAGCCTTACGAGCAGCAAGCTCACTCATAGTCTCAACAAGAGTCTTCCTCTTAGCAGCATAATCAGCCTTCTTCTCAGCAAGATTATTATCAGCCTCATCCAAAGCAAGCTTAGCCTTATACACGTAATGAACAGCAAGCTTCTTCTTAGCAGCATCAGACAAGTTCAACTTACCAAGATCCTTGATCTTCTGATCAGGAGTGGTAGTATCATCCTTCTTATCATCCTTCTTAGGAGCCTGCTTGTCGTCTTGCTTTGAATCCAATGAATCCTCAGTGTACTCGCTGCTACCAAACACAGCCTTCTTCACAGCCTGATACTGAGCCTCAGTAATCTTGCCATCAAGCAAATCATTGTATGCCTTACCAAGCTTCTCAGCACGAGTACCAGCATACTGAGCAAGCAAATCAGGCTGGAACTCATCTACTGTAGGATTCGCAATACCACGCTTACGAGCTTCAGCAGCAACGCCCTCAGCAGAAGAATTATTCAATGTATCGTTTGGATAATCAAGAAGACGGTGAGATTCTGCAGCGTCTTGTTCATCCTCAGCTTTTTGCAACATGGCTTTAAGCTCTTGGTAAGAGCTTGTTTTAGAGGTGCGAATATTATTTGCTACAAAACCAAGTCCACGCTGTTCTGCCTCTTGAGCTAACTGAGTACGCTCAGTATCAGTAGCAGGAACTTTTGCAGCCATTGCTGGGGTTGCCATTGCGAAGCCGGCAAGCAAAGTAGCGCCAGCAGC